>Ga0316207_10000396_pt1 | contig 74530 bp, 74 predicted proteins | sample 6weekpyrite_MG_FD_204943 | JGI IMG/M metagenome (GOLD analysis project Ga0316207, IMG submission 204943) | Microbial mat bacterial communities from mineral coupon in-situ incubated in ocean water Damariscotta River, Maine, United States -... | ecosystem: Environmental > Aquatic > Marine >... | reverse complement strand
TCTTGTGCTGTTACTTTACGTGCTTTTATACCATCAAAACTATAACCGCGTTCAACGCCCACTTTTTGAGCTCGATGATCAGGCTTTTCTCTTGCGTGAGCACCAACAGTGCCTGCCGAGTCAATTTTTAATGACAGTCCTTGTTCTTTAGCCTTGTGCCTAAATACTGCTTCAGCACTCGGAGAGCGACAAATATTGCCCATACAAATGAACAAAACGCTCTTAATATTTTTTAAATCCATGTGTTCACACCATTTGAAATATCAAAATTACCTTTTGTAAAACAGAAGCAATAAAGATAATGATAAAATTAGATTATTTTTCTTATTATTCTGCGATGATTTTTAATAAAGGTAAAGAGCAAATGATTGTTTATTTAATCTGCATCAACTAGTGAAAGTGATCAAAGATGTGAACGATTTTTAGAAAGCAAAAAGCCCGTCACTATGGCAATGGACATTTTATAATGTGGCGGTGAGATAGAGGTTTGAACTCTACAAAAGGTTTAGCGCTACAAACCCTACATATTTATTAAACTATAGACGAAAAAAAACCGCTATAAACATAGCGGTTTTTTAAATGTGACGGTGAGATAGAGATTTGAACTCTACAAAAGGTTTAGCGCTACAAACCCTACATATTTATTAAACTATAGACGAAAAAAAACCGCTATAAACATAGCAGTTTTTTAAAATGTGGCGGTGAGATAGAGATTTGAACTCTAGAAGGGCTACAAACCCTTGCCGGTTTTCAAGACCGGTGCTTTCGACCACTCAGCCATCTCACCTGAAGTTAACAAGTAGCTTGTAAAACAATGCTTGCTTGAGAACGAGGCGAATATTAAAGTCTCCCTTAACTGTTGTAAAGTACTATTTTGCAAATTTTGCTAGTTTTAAGTTTATTTGCTAAAAAAGTAATCAGCTTGCTTTTATTTCAGGCAACAAAACATAGTTTAAGGAGATATATGAGTGAAAAAACAGTAGAAAGTGAGTTATGCCGATGTGCTTGGTTAGATACTTCAAAACCAGATTATGTAAAATATCATGATGATGAATGGGGAGAGCCTGTTTATGACGATCAAAAATTATTTGAATTTCTGACCCTTGAATCTGCGCAAGCAGGATTAAGTTGGTACACCATTTTAAAACGCCGACAAGGGTATCGTGATGCCTTTGCAAATTTTGATGTGCACATTGTATCAAAGTTCACCCAAGATAAAGTTGAAGAGTTAATGCTAAATTCAGCCATTATTAGAAATCGTGGCAAAATTAATGCGGCAATCAACAATGCCAAACTATTTATTGATATTCAGCAAGAGTTTGGCAGTTTCAGTGACTATATGTGGAGCTTTGTTAATCATAAAACTATTGTTAATGAATATAAAAACTTGAGTGATTATCCCGCTACCAGTATAGAGTCAGACACATGGAGTAAAGATTTAAAAAAAAGAGGCTTTAAGTTTGTCGGCTCAACTATTTGTTATGCACATATGCAGGCCTGTGGCATGGTTAACGATCACAGTTTGCAATGTTACAAAAGGAAACAAATAATCGATAAATATCAACAAGGCTAAACTAGCTATTTAAAAAACACCATGTCATAATATGTCACAAGGTCATTAGTTAAAGTAAAAGAATTATCTTGAACTTTACCCTTGTAGTTTAAAAAAGTGCCCTTATCTTAGTAATAATGAGTAAAAGTAATTTTAGAATTATATTTTAAGGAAGTCTTATGCAATCTAATATGAATTTTCAAACGGCGAGTCAAAGCTCTGCAATTGAAATAAACAAAGTATTAAAAAATACTTACATGCTTTTATCGATGACACTAGCATTTAGTGCGGTAACAGCAGGTATTTCAATGGCAATGAACTTGTCACACATGGCAGCGCTTGTAATGATGTTAGTTGCTTTTGGTTTAATGTTTGTTGTTAACAAAAAAGCTGACTCTGCTAGCGGTATTTTTTGGATTTTTGGTTTTACCGGTTTAATGGGTGCCTCTTTAGGACCAATGTTAAACGTGTATGCCGCAATGCCTGGTGGTCCAGCAATGATAATGCAAGCTCTTGGTGGCACTGCATTAATATTTTTTGCTTTATCAGGTTACGCATTAACCAGTAAAAAAGACTTCTCATTTATGGGCGGTTTTTTAATGACAGGGTTGATTGTGGTATTAGTAGCAAGTTTAGCTAATATCTTTTTTCAAATTCCTGCGCTTTCATTAGCTGTTAGTGCTGCTGTGATTATGGTTATGTCTGGGTTGATCTTGTTTGATACTAGCCGCATCATTAATGGTGGAGAACGTAACTACATAAGAGCAACTGTTTCTTTATATTTAAATGTTTATAATATTTTCGTGCATTTACTTCACCTTTTAGGTGTTTTTGGCGGCGACGATTAACATTTAAGTTAATTAGCTTTTAGTCTTAACAAAAAGCATTATAATAACAAGCCTCGCCTTTGCGGGGCTTTTTTATGTTCTAAACATCCAATATTACTTGAGAATTGCGTCGTGAAAAAACTTGCTGTGATGATTACCACCCCGCCCTACAGTAATTTAAGCGTAACTGCACTCGATTATATAAAATCAGCACTTAATTCTGATATTGAACTCATCGGTGTTTTCTTTTATCAAGATGGCGTTTTGCATGCTAATGCTAATGTACAAATTGCTAGTGATGAGTTTCAAGCAATTGCACACTGGCAGAAACTGCACCAAAAATATAAATTACCTTTGCATTTGTGCATAACAGCTGCTGAAAAAAGAGGTATGAGTGCTGAAGATGAAAAGAGTATCAACACCATCTTTACTGTATCAGGCTTAGGCGAGTTAGTTGAGTTAACCACAAAGGCTGATCGCATGGTGCAGTTCTAATGCCACAGACAACACTAAAAACATTAGCTATTCTAAATACAAAAGCCCCTTACTCAAGTACAGCTGGAAAAGATGCTTTAGACATTGCATTAATTTTCGGTTCATTTGAGCAACCCGTTGCTTTATTTTTTCAAGGTGAAGGCGTCAGACAATTAATATCAGGGCAAGATGGCTCCATGATTAACGTAAAAGATTACCTTAAAACGTTTGCCGCGTTTGAATTTTACGACATTGAAGAGATATATGTTTGCCAAACATCGCTAGCGCAGCGAGGCTTAGTTGACGACTTTCATATTGATGGTGTGCAAGTATTAAATCGGCAAGATTTTGCTCAAAAGTTAACTGCACAACAAACCATTTTACGTTTTTAGCACTAAGAAATTAATAGAATAGCGGAGCTCTGCAATGACTACCTTACATATTGTTCGCCAAAGTGTCTTTAATAGTGATGATTTTTCCCAGTGCATACAAGTGCTTGGTATTAATGATGTAATTACCTTTATTGATGATGGCTGCTATAACTTACAACACAGTTTGATTAGTACTATTGATAAAAGTTTAAACATACAATTAACGGTGATCGAGCAACATGCCAATGCCAGAGCTATTGCCATTGACGAGAACATAATAGCAAAAATAACAATGAAAGATTTAGTTACCCTTACGTTTGCAAATAACACTGTCATTACGTGGCAATAAGTGTGTAGCCGTAAGTGAAAGAGAATAATCATGACAATAAATTTTCAAGGTAATCAGATAGCCACAGATAAACAAGGCTACTTATTAGATTACACTCTGTGGCAAGAAGACTTAGCGACATTAATGGCAAGCAATGATGCCTTCGAGTTAACTGCTGCGCATTGGGAAGTGATCAAATTCGTTCGACAATTCTATTTAACCTATAATACTTCTCCTGCAATTAGAGCACTGACAAAAGCAATGAAAGCTGAATTTGGCGAAGAAAAAGCAAGTAGTCGCTATTTATTTCGTTTGTTTCCTGATGGTCCGGCGAAACAAGCAACAAAATACGCTGGTTTGCCAAAACCTAAACGCTGTTTGTGAGGTTTTAACAAACACACTCTTTGCCATCTCGACAATTATGCCCCTGCATTTTCTAATTAGTTACATCCCTATAACGACATAGCACCGCGATATACGACCGCCATGGATGACGGAAGTGCTGTTTTTGCAGGAGCAAAAAACTGTCCGTTCATCGACGCATATGGATGTGCTAATGGCGTGTAGGACAGGACGCCCGAGTGTGGCCTGAACATAAAAAAACGCTTACAACATAGGTAAGCGCTTGTTACTAACAAATATTAAAGCGCGATTAAAATCACGCCTACATGCTATTTCGCTGGCAAGGTAGGTACCGTAATACCAGCCATTTCTAACATCACGCGAACTACCTGACAGCTATAACCAAACTCATTGTCATACCATACGTATAAAACAGCTCTATCACCGTCAACAATCGTTGCTTGTGAATCAACAACACCGGCATAGCGAGAGCCAACTAAATCCGTTGAAACGATTTCGCTAGATGCGGTGTAGTCAACTTGGTTTTGTAACTCTGATCTTAATGAAATATTACGTAAATAATCATTAAGGGCATCTTTATCAGTAGCTTTTTTCAGGTTTAAGTTCATGATGGCCATTGACACATTTGGCGTAGGTACACGAATTGCGTTGCCGGTTAATAAACCTTTCAACTCTGGCAATGCTTTTGCTACTGCTTTTGCTGCGCCCGTTGTACTAATAACCATGTTAAGCGGCGCACTACGACCACGACGTGGCGCTTTATGGTAATTATCAATTAAGTTTTGATCATTGGTGTAAGAGTGAATGGTTTCAACATGACCGTTACGAATACCAAATTCATCATTTAATGCTTTAAGCACTGGTGTAATAGCATTGGTGGTACAGCTTGCGGCAGAAACAATTTTATCTTCAGGTAAAATCATGTCTTGGTTAACACCATAAACGATGTTTTTGATATCACCTTTAGCTGGAGCTGTTAATAATACCTTAGCAACACCTTGAGATTGTAAATGCTGACCTAAACCGTCTTCATCAGTCCAAATACCAGTATTATCAACAACAAGCGCATTATTAATACCATATTCAGTGTAATCAACTTCTGATGGTGATTTAGCGTATATTACTTGAATAAAAGCACCGTTAGCTTTTATTACATTGTTTTCTTTATCAATGGTAATGCTGCCGTTAAACGCACCGTGAACAGAGTCACGTCGTAATAAGCTGGCACGTTTTTCTAAGTCATCACCGCCTTTACTTGGGCGTAAAACGATTGCACGAAGATTTAATTTAGCGTTAGGCCCTGTTTGCTCTATTAATAAGCGAGCTAATAAACGACCAATACGGCCAAAGCCATATAAAACCACATCTTGGCTTTGCTCTTTATCCGTTGAAGAGCCAACAGCAGTTAACTCTTTCTCTAAATATTGCTCAATTGACAAATCGTTAGACTGTCCTTGAAATAAGTAACGGTAGGCTAATTTACCTACATCGATACGCGCAGGCGCTAATTTCATTTTGCTCAATGCTTCAACAAAAGGAAAGCTTTCACGTAAGCGTAACTTGCTATCTTCATGTAGAGCTACTGATTTATGGGCTTTAATAATATCAATAGGAGAAGCGTTTAATAATGGGCGACCATAAACAGCTATTTCGATACCTTGGTTTCTAAATAGCTGACCAATAATAGGTTGCATGTTTTCTGCGAAAGTTTGGCGTTCTTGCCAACTTGTTTGATATTCTTCCTCAAGATGAGACGTCATTAGTTAAACCTTATATTTCAATCAATTGAACGAGAGTTTCTAAACTCATAATAGCCTAATTTAAAAACAAAGAAAAACTAGACCATAGTGGGAGATTATTGCGCGCATATTGTAATGCAAGTTGTAATATTTCGCCATAGGTTACATGATTATTTAATGATAAATATATGCTCGAAATTTACTAAAAGGGGATTGAAGTTCTAAGGGGCGAATAAAAAGATCACAAGTGCCACTAGCCTAAAATGCTAGCTGCTCTGAAAGGTTAAACTTAACGAGTTAACACAGTAGCGCTTGCCAGTAGGTTTAGGGCCATCGTCAAAGACATGGCCAAGGTGGGATTGACAATGTTGACATTGAATTTCAATGCGAACCATATTGTGAGTTTGATCTTCGAAATAAGCAACGCTTCCCTCAATAGATTCAAAAAAGCTCGGCCAACCACAGCCTGCATTAAACTTATTTTTGCTATCAAATAAAGGTTTGTCGCAACAAGCACACAGGTATGTACCTGCTTGCCAATGATCATTATAAATACCACTAAAAGGTTGCTCTGTTGCCGCTAAACGACATACTTTAAATGCGGCATCACTGAGCTTATCTTTATAATGATCGTTATTCATAACTTTTAACTACTAACAATGACGGTATTTCTTTCAAGTGTAGACCATTCTACATGATATTTTTTTCCATCAGCTTTATCGATACGCTCAAACGTATGCGCGCCAAAGAAATCACGCTGTGCTTGTAATAAGTTAGCTGGTAACGTTTCGCTGCGAATTGAATCATAATAAGACAAAGCAGAAGATAACGCGCCGTTAGGTATACCAAACATGGTTGCGCCACAAACTGCTTTTCGCCAATTGAGCTGACGATCACTTAGCTGCTGTGCAAAAAAACTATCAAGCAATAGATTTTCTAAATCGTCGTTGCGATCGTATGCTTGAGTGATCGATTGTAAAAAGGTTGCCCTAATAATACAGCCTGCACGCCAAATTTTTGCAATACTGGCAAAGTTTAATGTCCAACCATGCTCTTTTGCCGCAAGCTTCATTAATTGAAAACCTTGAGCATAGGCACAAATTTTAGCACAATAAATGGCATCATGAAGTTGAGCAATATAATCTTGTTTTTCTTGCGCTGACAAGCTTGATGGCTCAGGACCACTTAAGGTAGAAGAGGCTTGCGTACGTAATGCTTTAAATGATGAAATAGAACGAGCATAAACAGCTTGCGCAATAGTCGGTGCTGGACAACCTACTTCTAAACTACTCATTGCAGTCCAAAGACCAGTGCCTTTTTGTCCTGCTTTATCAAGAATAAGATCAACGAGTGTCGTACCGGTATCAACAGACTTATGACGTAATACCTCAACGCTGATTTCCATTAAATAACTGTCAAGTAAACCACTATTCCATTGCTCAAAAATATCAGCAATTTCATTAGCACTTAGTGCTAAGCCAACATTAAGAATATGATAGGCTTCACAAATAAGCTGCATATCGGCATATTCAATACCGTTGTGTACCATTTTTACATAATGCCCTGCCCCTGCTGGCCCTATATAAGCAGCACAAGGTTCACCTTCAGTGATTATTTGTCCGGGTTTGGTGCGCTCTATTGGTTTACCTGTTTTAGCATCAACCTTGGCAGCTATCGCCTCCCAAATAGGTTTAACACGTGTCCACGCATAAGGAGAGCCACTCGGCATTAATGATGGGCCAAAACGAGCGCCAACTTCACCACCTGAAACGGCTGAAGAGAATAATAAAAAGTTATTTTTATATTTTTTCTCCCGAGCAACAGTATCAACCCAAAGGCTGTTGCCTGTATCAATAACGATATCGTCTGGTTGTACTCCTGCACCAATCAAGTTCCCGCAAACTTGATCAACAGGTGCTCCAGCAGGCACACTTAACACAATAAGGTGAGGGGCTTTTAATTGCGAGAGTAACTCAGTGTAAGATGAGCAACCATAAACACGCGGCGAACCAGTGTTATTTTCAACTTGATCTTGCTCAAGAACACCTTGAATTTTTTCATCCGACAAATCAAAAGCAGCAATATTAAAACCATTATCAGCAAGATTGAGCACTAAATTTTTGCCCATCACGCCTAAACCAATAAAACCAATGTCACACAACACTTTATCCTGTGTCATAAAATAATATTCCTAACGTTATTTGCCCTACCAGAGCATTATCTTTTGATTACCAATCCGGTTTTAGCTACTTAATAAGTCAAACAGTTATAGTTTACACACCTTGTTTAAGTTTCGTTTCAAAAGTTAAATGGTGCACACCGAAATTTTTTGCATTCTAACACGCAACTTAACCTAAATCATGCAATTAGCGAATAAAACCACAAAATTAAGCATTTCTTTATGATGATTCACATTAATTTAGTAATTATACGTAAAACAAAAGTAATATTTAACTTATTTTGCCATGACAACTAAGTTTAGCTTGAAATAATCTCAAAATGGTGTAATTTTACTACATATTAGTTTCACCGTTTGTTTATGAGGTTTCACCATGAAGATTAAAGTAGCTATTAACGGTTTTGGCCGTATTGGTCGTTTTGTATTTAGAGCAGCTGCAGCAAGAGATGATATAGAAGTTGTTGGTATTAATGATTTGATTGATATTGATTACATGGCTTACATGCTAAAATATGACTCTACACACGGTCGATTTAATGGCACCGTTGATGTAGTTGATGGACAACTGGTTGTTAATGGCAAGACTGTACGTGTAACCTCAGAGCGTAACCCTGCTGAGTTAAAATGGGATGCTATTGATGTTGACGTTGTTGTTGAATCAACAGGCTTATTCTTAACTGATGAAACTGCACGTAAACATATAGAAGCAGGTGCTAAACAAGTTGTACTATCAGCCCCTTCGAAAGATGACACTCCTATGTTTGTTTGTGGTGTTAACTTAACAGAATATACTGGGCAAGAAATTGTTTCTAATGCCTCTTGTACTACAAACTGTTTAGCCCCTATTGCTAAAGTATTAAATGATAACTGGGGTATTAAAGACGGTTTAATGACCACAGTTCATGCCACAACAGCAACTCAAAAAACAGTAGATAGCCCATCAGCTAAAGATTGGCGTGGTGGTCGTGGTGCTGGTCAAAATATTATTCCTTCATCAACTGGCGCGGCAAAAGCCGTTGGTAAAGTTATTCCTGCATTAAATGGCAAGTTAACAGGTATGGCATTTCGTGTGCCTACGCCTGACGTTTCAGTTGTAGACTTAACAGTAAATCTTGAAAAACCAGCCACTTATGCTGAAATTTGTCAAGCCATGAGTGCAGCAGCTGAAAGTGAATTAAAAGGCATTTTAGATTACACCGAAGATGCGGTTGTTTCAAATGACTTTGTTGGTGAAACTTGCACCTCAGTATTTGATGCTAAAGCAGGTATAGCGTTAACCGATACTTTCGTTAAAGTTGTTTCTTGGTACGATAACGAAATTGGCTACTCAAATAAAGTATTAGACTTAGTGAGTTATATTCATAATTATAAAAAGTAAACTATAACAAGTCGCTTTTGTAATTTTCAGATCAAAAAGGCTAGATGATTTCATCTAGCCTTTTTTGTAGGTAAGTATTTATGCTTACAAATTTTAAAATCACCATGATTTTGTAAGCGAAAGCCTCAGCTACGATTTAATTAATCGATGTATTTATTTGCTGTAATACTAGTTGAGGGTCAACCGCTTTAGTAATTGGACGTCCGATCACCAAATAGTCAACACCAACACTAATTGCTTGCTCTGGTGTCATAATTCGCTGTTGATCATCTTGTGCTGAGCCAGCAGGTCTTATGCCTGGCGTGATTAATTTAAATTCTTTACCGAGTGATAATTTTAATTGCTCGGCTTCCATTGCAGAACATACCACACCATCTAAACCACTTTGTTTGGTTAAATGAGCAAGAAAATTAACTTGCTCTGCTGGTGTTTTATTAATACCTAAACCGCGTAAATCTGCCTCAGACATACTCGTTAAAACAGTGACTGCAATTAATAACGGCGCATCATTACCATAATTAACTAACGCATCTTTGGCTTTAATCATCATTTGCTCACCACCACTGGCATGAACATTCACCATCCATACACCTAAATCTGCAGCAGCAGTTACCGCTTTGGCAACCGTATTAGGAATATCATGAAATTTTAAATCAAGAAAAACATCGAAGCCCTTCCCTGTTAATGTTTTTACAAACTCAGGCCCAAAGTAAGTAAACATTTCTTTGCCCACCTTTAATTTACAATCATTGGGCGAAATTCTATCAACAAACGACAAAGCTTCATTTTTTTTATCAAAATCTAAGGCAACAACTACTTTTGGATCTAACATGGGGTTTCCTATTTTCAATTCTTTCTCGCGGTTAAAACCGCTAATTTATTTAAACAGAGGTACACTTAATAATTATTCTTTTCAAAGTCCTACAGTTCAAGAGCAAAGAGAAAGCACGGAGTTGACGTGAGTCAATGAGTACTTTCGATGCCGCTATTGGGCTTTAGGGCAAAGAAAAGTGAAATTATTCGCCTTCGAGGCCTCGCACGGGTTTAAGCTGTTCCCACTCGTGGCAGGATGGACATGACCAATAATGAGTGGAGCTATTAAAGCCACAATTACGACAGCTATATCGGTGCTTAACTTTTATATATTCACTGATCAGCTCTTTAATTAAATCTAAACTGGTATTATTATCCAACTCACCTGTTTGCTTCATTTGCATTTTAACAAAATGCTTGAAACCTCTAATAGTAGGTCTGCGTTTAAGTGCAGACAACATAAATTCTTGCGCTTTTTTATTACCATGTTTTTCTTCAACATAGCTTAAATAAGAAATTAACGCGCTAGAGCTAGCCGTTTCATCGTAAACTTTTTTAATAAATTTAAAAAAATCATCTGCCGCATCAAGATCAAGATAACATTTGTGCATTTGCTCAATAACATCAGGGAAAAACTCTTGATCTTGCTGATAAATATCTTGGTAACACTGACAAGCTAATTCACATTGCTTGTGGTTTTCATAAATTTTTGCCATTAACCAATTAGCACGACATGAGTTTGGATCTAATTTCAGTGCTTGCTCAAGTAATTCAATTACTTCAATAAATTTATCTTGCTCAAAAGCACTAGTTGCTTGTTCACAATAAAAATTAGCTAAGGTATGCAACAAACGTTTATCATTAAATTTAACTATTAATTTTTTATGGTTAATGCCCTGCTGCCAGTCTTTGGTTGACTGAAATATTTGCAGCAGATAATTAAGTGACTTTAAACCATAGTCATCGGACTTTAATAATTTGTTAAACATTTTTTCAGCTCTGTCATATAAACCAGCGCTTAAAAAATCTTTTCCTAACTCAAATACCGCTTGCTGCTTGTCTTTAGTTGGTAAGTTACCATGGCGAACTAAATGCTCATGAACCTTCAGTGCTCGGTCAAGCTCTCCGCGCTTTCGAAACAAATTAGCCATAGCAAAATGGGCTTCAACGCTATCATCTTCAACTTTTAACGCATCGAGTAATGAGTCTATCGCTTTATCTTTTTGATTTGATAATAAATAATTCAAACCCGTAGAGTATTTAATAGATAAATCTTGTTTAATCGTTTGATCTTTTTGCTTAATGCTATTTCGCCCCATAAACCAGCCATAAGCCATGGCAACGGGAAGCAATAAAAATAATAACTCTATCATAGTGTTAGTAGGCTCAGTCTTCAGTTGAACGTTTGTTAGCTAATGCTTTTTTACTTTTACGGATTAAACGCCATAATAAGGTTGTTAATAAACCTAAGACAAAACCAATAGTTGTAAATAAACTAACAGCTGCGGCAACAGATAACTCAGCTTTAGCGATTAAGTAATTTAGTGAGATAACTTGTTCATTTTGACTACCAAAAACAAAGGCAATAGCGAGTAAAATTAAGACTAAAAAAAAAGTGAAGTAAAGTCGCACGTGAATAATCTCGCTTAAATATAATTAATAAGTGTAGGTCAGATCGCTCTTTGCCATCCATGGCACCGCGTCATACCGTTCATCCTGAACATAAAAAAACGGCATACTAAGTATGCCGTTTTATTATCTAATTTTTTTGCTTTTAATTCAATAAAGAGTCAATAAAGGCTGCAGTTAAGCTGCTGAAAGATTAACTCTTTCTCTTAACTCTTTACCTGGTTTAAAATGAGGTACGTATTTACCGCTTAACTCAACAGATTCACCAGTTTTAGGGTTTCTACCCACCCTAGGAGCGCGATAATGTAATGAAAAACTACCAAACCCTCTAATTTCAATGCGGTCACCTTTTGACAAAGATTGCGCCATTAATTCTAAGATTTCTTTAATCGATTGTTCTACATCTCTAGCTGATAAATGCGATAGTTTATCGGCCAATTTTTCAATGAGCTCTGATTTGGTCATAGACCCTCCAGTATTCACCAAGCTTCACGCTAATGGGGTTAAAATAAAAAGGAGAATAATACTATTATTCTCCTTCTGTCTCTTTCTAGTGTAATACAATTTAAAAAGAGTGCAAACAATTAAAAAATATAAGTTTTTTAATTATTAGTTTTTAGCATTTTTAAACGCTGCTGCCATAGCACTTAAACCAGTTTCTTCAACTTGGTTTAGGTTATCCATTGCTTCACGTTCATCAGCTTGGTCTTTCGCTTTGATAGATAAGCTAATAGTACGGTTCTTACGATCCACACCCATAAACTTAGCTTCAACATCATCACCAACAGATAATGCTGTAGACGCATCTTCAACACGTTCAACAGAAATATCGCTAACACGTAAGTAACCTTCAACACTTTCAGCCAACTCAATTGTTGCGCCTTTAGCATCTACAGCTGTTACTTTACCGGTAACAATAGCACCTTTCTTCTTATCAGTTAGGTACATATTGAATGGGTCATCTTCAGCTTGTTTAACACCAAGAGAAATACGCTCACGCTCAGGATCAACTTGAAGTACAACAGCGTCGATTTCATCGCCTTTCTTATAATCACGAACAGCTTCTTCACCGCCAGCCCATGAAATATCAGATAAGTGAACTAAACCATCTATGCCGCCATCAAGACCAATGAAGATACCAAAATCAGTGATTGATTTGATCTTACCTGATACTTTGTCGCCTTTGTTGAAGTTTTTAGCAAATTCTTCCCAAGGGTTAGCAATACACTGCTTAAGACCTAAAGAAATACGACGACGTTCTTCGTCAATTTCTAATACTAGTACTTCAACCGTGTCACCTAAGTTAACAACTTTAGATGGGTGGATGTTTTTGTTAGTCCAATCCATTTCAGATACGTGAACTAAACCTTCAACGCCTTCTTGGATTTCAACAAAACAACCGTAGTCAGTTAAGTTAGTTACGCGACCAGAAAGTTTTGAACCTTCTGGGTAACGGTTAGCAATTGCTACCCATGGATCTTCACCTAACTGCTTCATACCTAGCGATACACGAGTACGCTCACGGTCAAATTTCAATACTTTAACTTGAATTTCATCACCAACATTTACAATTTCACTTGGGTGCTTAACGCGTTTCCAAGCCATATCTGTGATGTGAAGTAGGCCGTCAATGCCGCCTAAGTCTACGAATGCACCGTAATCAGTAAGGTTTTTGATAATACCTTTAACTTCTTGGCCTTCCGCTAATGACTCTAGTAATTCATCACGTTCTGCACTACCTTCAGCTTCGATAACTGCACGACGTGAAACAACTACGTTATTACGCTTTTGATCAAGCTTAATAACTTTGAATTCTAAATCTTTACCTTCAAGGTGCGCAGTGTCACGTACTGGACGTACATCTACTAAAGAACCCGGTAAGAAAGCACGGATATTGCTAACTTCAACCGTGAAACCACCTTTAACTTTACCGTTGATAACACCGATAACAGTTTCTTTTTCTTCGTAAGCTTTTTCAAGCACTTGCCATGCTTCGTGACGCTTAGCATCTTCACGTGAAAGTATAGTTTCACCGAAACCATCATCTGTTGCTTTAAGTGATACATCTACTTCATCACCAACAGCAACTTCTACTTCACCAGAAGTATTTTTGAATTGGTCGATTGAGATAACACTTTCAGATTTAAGACCAGCGTCAACAATTACGTTGTCTTTGGTTACTTTTACGATTGTGCCACGGATAATTGAACCCGGGCGAGTTTCGATTTCTTTTAAACTTTCTTCAAAAAGTTCTGCAAAATTTTCCATCATAACTTGTCTATTAACTCAGTTATTAGTCCAATCAACGTCGCTGTTTCATGGGGTTGTTAAAGTAGCCTCGGTACATCCATGACGTAGGCTTTAGTTAATTTATGTTACTACACAATGTAAAAACATAAGATTTATGTTAATTTTCCATTCGCAAATGAAAGGACTTTATTGACCACTTCTTGTATAGAAAGGTCAGTAGAATCAACTATTAACGCGTCTTCTGCCGGTACAAGCGGGGCAACTTTACGGCTGCTATCTCGCTCATCTCGCTGACGTATGTCATCCAAAAGGCGCCCGATTTTAACATCAACGCCCTTCTCTTTCAACTGATTAAATCGTCGCTCGGCTCTTTCTTCTGCACTGGCCGTTAAAAATACTTTCACAGGGGCATTAGCAAAAACCACTGTGCCCATATCACGACCATCAGCGACCAGACCAGGTGTTACACTGAAAGCACGTTGGCGTCGTAATAGGGCTTCGCGCACACGAGGAAAAGCCGCAACTTTAGAAGCTAATACGCCTATTTCTTCAGTACGAATGGTATTAGTTACATCCTCACCTTCTAAAATAACTTTGCTTTCACCTTGACTGCTTATTTCAAATTGTACATCAAGATGCGCAGCCATTGGGATCAGCGGCTCTTCTTCTTCAAGATTTACATGATGATGTTGTGTTGCTACCGCAAGTACGCGGTAAATAGCACCACTGTCAAGTAAGTGCCACCCAAGTTGGTCAGCAACAATTCTGGCTACAGTTCCTTTGCCTGCTCCACTTGGACCATCGATGGTAATTACGGGAACGCTTTCCTGCATACCTCTATCTCCTAATGTCAAAAATCGGCGGCATTATACGGGATTTAATTTTGAAAATCGCCTAAATAATTATTCTATTACTATTTTCTACTTACTTAAGAAGAAACAGCCGCTAACTTATCAAAGTAATCGGGAAATGTTTTTGCTGTACATTTAGGATCATTAATGGTCACAGGTGTATCACTTAATGCTACTAGTGAGAAACACATAGCAACTCGATGATCGTTATAGGTATCAATTTCAGCATATTTTAGTGCTGCTGGTGGTGTAATGGAGATATAATCTTCACCTTCTACTACCTCAGCACCCACTTTTCTCAGCTCTGTTGCCATAGCAGTTAAACGATCAGTTTCTTTTACTCGCCAGTTATAGATGTTGCGAATTGTAGTAGTGCCTTGAGCAAAAAGTGCTGTGGTTGCAATTGTCATTGCCGCATCGGGAATATGGTTCATGTCCATATCAACTGCAGTTAGCGGCTGAGAATTTACCGTAATTGACTCGTCATGCCAAGTCACTTTTGCGCCCATTTTTTCAAGCACATCGGCAAAATGCTTATCGCCTTGTACGCTTAAACGACCAACACCGTGAACAGTAATTTCACCACCTTTTATTGCTGCTGCAGCTAAAAAGTATGAAGCAGAAGAAGCATCGCCTTCAACCATATACTTTTCGACACACTGATAAGACTGGTTACCTTGTACTGTGAAAGATTGGTAATTATTGTTTTTTACTTCAACGCCAAAACGCCTCATGATATCAAGTGTTATATCTATATAAGGTTTAGAAACTAATTCACCTTCTATAATGATAGTGGTATCCGTTTTCAATAAAGGGGTAATCATCAAAGTAGCAGTTAAAAACTGACTTGAGATAGAGCCATCTATAGTTATGGTATCTCCTGTTAACGCTTTACCTTTTATCTTTACCGGTGGATAATTCTTATTTTCTAAATACTCAACCTCTGCGCCAATTTGCGCTATAGCATCGACCAAATGACCGATAGGCCTTTCTTTCATTCGAGGTTCACCGGTTAAGATAAACTCACCTTCACTAGCAGCAAGTGCAGCACATAAAGGGCGCATAGCAGTACCCGCATTACCTAAGTAAATTTCTAAGGGTTCACTAGACTTAAAAAAGCCATCATTGCCGATAACGGTACACTCAGTGCCACAATCACTTAATGTATACTTTACGCCGAGTGTTGTTAGTGCGTTTAGCATATGTCTAATATCATCACTCACTAACAAGTTAGTAATTTTAGTTGACCCTTTAGCTAAGGCTGCAATAAGTAATGCACGATTAGATAAACTTTTTGAACCCGGTAAAAAGATTTCGCCATTAATTTCATTTATGGGCTTTAATGTTAACTGCTCCATGTTATTTAATTTCCTGCTCAAATTTTTTCATAAAGTCGACTAACGCCTTAACGCCTTCAAGTGGCATTGCATTGTAGATGCTTGCACGCATACCGCCAACAATTCGGTGACCTTTTAATGCCATTAAACCTTGCTGCTCAGCTTGGGTTAAAAATGCTTGATTTAAGCTTTCGTCTTTAAGCCAAAATGGAATATTCATCTTGCTGCGATATTGTGCTTCGATGTTATTCTGGTAAAAATCACTGTTATCTATTGTTTGATAAAGCAACTCAGCTTTTGCTTTATTTACTTTCGCAATAGCTTTTACGCCACCGAACTCTTTTAACCATTTAAATACTAAGCCTGCTAAATACCACGCATAAGTTGGTGGGGTATTATACATAGAGTCGTTATTAGCACTTGTTTGATAATTCATAATACAAGGCGTTGCTTTTTGTGCATTACCTAAAAGATCATCACGAACTATCACAATGGTTAAACCTGATGGACCAATATTTTTTTGCGCACCAGCGTAAATCAAACCAAATCTAGTCACATCAATTTCATGAGATAAAATAGTTGAGGACATATCGGCAACTAAAGGAACGCCGTTAGTATCAGGGATATCGTTAATTTCAATGCCATCAACGGTTTCATTGGGGCAATAATGTACATAAGCCGCATCAGCATTTAATGGCCACTTATTCATTGCCAAAAGGCTCGTTTCACCATCATCATGAGTTTCGCGAATATTTATAGCATTAATAACACCAAAATTTTCAGCTTCAGAGGCGGCTGCCTTTGACCATGAGCCATTGACAATGTAATCGGCAGATTTTCCTTGAGGTAATAAGTTTAACGGCACAGCAGAAAATTGACCTCGACCACCGCCATGACAAAAGAGCACTTTGTAATTGTCAGGTATCGCCATTAAGTCTCGTAAATCAGCTTCGGCTTGTGCCGCCATTTCCATATAGATACCACTGCGATGACTTAACTCCATCACAGAGCTGCCGGTGTTATTCCAATTAATAAACTCTGCTTGTGCTTGTGCCATTACTGCTTTGGGTAACATGGCGGGACCTGCACAAAAATTAAAAACTTCAGTCATTTTCTTTTCTCTAAATATAAAACTAATAAATAAAAACTTACGCTTTTTCACATCCATGTGATCAAAACTCTTTCGTTCATCGACGCACAAGGGTGTGCTAATGCCGTGTAGGGCAGGATGCCCGAGAGCGGCCTGAACATAAAAAAAGGCGGTTATTAGCCGCCTTTTCTATGTGTACGACGTTTATTCTTGCTCGTCGCTTGATGAATTTTCATCATCACTTTGTTGGGCACTTTGTTCAGGGTTATGCTCTGGGGAAGAACCCGCTTGACTAGATACATCGCCTTCAACACCTTCGACAACTTCGCCTTCTAATACTTCAGGCTCTTCAATTTCATCTATACGTTGCAGAGCAACAACATGCTCACCCTCAACCGTACGAATTAATCGAACACCTTGGGTATTACGGCCAATAACACTGACTTCATTAACACGAGTACGTACTAATGTGCCGTTATCGGTAATCGCCATAATTTCATCAAGCTCTTCAACTTGTACCGCGCCAACAACAGGACCATTTCGATCACTCACTTTAATTGAAACAACACCTTTGGTTGCTCTGCTCTTAGCTGGATATTCAGCTAAGTCAGTGCGCTTACCAAAACCATTTTCCGTGATAGTTAAAATAGGGCCATCATTTTTAGGTACAATAAGTGAAACAACTTTTTGGTCGCCTTCAAGCTTAATACCACGAACACCAGTACCTGTTCTACCAATAGGCTTTAATGCCCAACGTTGTTCACCTGTTTCAGGATCAAGTTTCACTTCACCTGTCTCGCTATCTTTTACTTTTTCATTAAAGCGAACCACTTTACCAGCATCAGAGAACAACATAATGTCATTATTACCATCAGTAATATCAACACCAATTAAGGTATCGTCATCACGAAGGTTTAGAGCAATAATACCGTTAGCACGTTGGTTTTTATAAGCGGTCAATGCTGTTTTCTTCACCGTACCTGAGGCTGTTGCCATGATAATGTATTTGTCTTCTTCATACTCTCGCACTGGTAAAATAGCGGTAATACGTTCATCGCTCTCAAGTGGCAAAATATTAACAATTGGACGACCACGTGCAGTTCGACTTGCTAGTGGTAATTGATAAACTTTAAGCCAGTATAACTTGCCGCGATCTGAGAAACATAAAATGGTATCGTGGGTATTGGCAATTAATAAGCGCTCAATGAAATCTTCTTCTTTCATCTTGGTAGCGGCTTTACCCTTACCACCTCGACGTTGCGCTTGATAATCACTTAACACTTGATACTTAACATAACCTTCGTGAGAAAGCGTCACCACAACATCTTCTTCACAAATTAAATCTTCAAGAGATAAATCATGTGAAGCATTGGTTATTTCAGTGCGGCGCTCATCACCAAACTCATCACGAATTGCCACTAGCTCTTCACAGATAACTTCCATTAAGCGCTCTGGATTTTCTAGAATATGCATTAATTCAGCAATAAGGTCTAATAACTCTTTATACTCATTTAGAATTTTTTCGTGTTCTAAGCCACTTAACTTATAAAGTTGTAACTCAACGATGGCTTTAGCTTGTACTGGCGTTAAATAATACTTGTTATCACGAATACCGTATTGCTCTTCAAGCCATTCAGGACGTGCGGCATGTGTACCTGCGCGTTCTAACATAGCGCTAACATTGCCTAAATTCCAACCTTGAGAAATTAGTTTTTCTTCTGCTTCTTTTCTTGAAGGTGAAGTTTTAACTAATTCAATAATGGGTTCGATATTCGCTAAGGCAATGGATAAGCCTTCAAGAATGTGTGCTCTGTCACGCGCTTTTCTTAATTCAAAAATAGTACGGCGAGTAACAACTTCACGGCGATGAAGAACGAACTCTTCAAGCATTTCTTTTAAGTTAAATATTTTCGGTTGGCCATTACCTAATGCCACCATATTAAAACCAAAAGACACTTGCATTTGCGTAAGTTTATAGAGGTTGTTTAAAACCACTTCACCAACTTCACCGCGCTTGATTTCAATAACCATACGCATACCGTCTTTATCAGACTCATCACGCAAGGCTGAAATACCTTCAAGACGTTTGTCTTTAACAAGCTCAGCCATTTTTTCAATCAGGCGAGCTTTGTTTACTTGATACGGTAATTCGTGAACAATAATGGTTTCTTTACCAGTATTTTCATTACATTCTATTTCAGCACGGGCACGAATTTTTATCTTACCACGACCAGTACGGTAAGCTTCTTCAATACCCGCACGGCCACTAATAATAGCAGCGGTAGGAAAATCAGGCCCAGGAATATGCGTTAATAGCTCTTCAAAGCTAATGTCGCTATTTTCAATTAACGCTAAACAGCCGTTAATGACTTCAGTTAAGTTATGAGGCGGAATATTAGTTGCCATACCAACAGCAATACCACTACCACCGTTGACTAATAAATTGGGAATGCGAGTAGGCATTACCGCAGGAATATGTTCTGTACCGTCATAGTTAGGCACAAAATCTACAGTTTCCTTATCTAAGTCAGCCAAAATTGAATGGGCGATTTTAGCCATGCGAATTTCGGTATAACGCATTGCTGCCGCACTATCACCATCTACCGAGCCAAAGTTACCCTGACCATCAACCAGCATATAACGCATGGAAAAAGGTTGAGCTAAACGCACTATTGTATCGTAAACCGCAGTATCACCATGAGGATGATACTTACCTATTACATCACCAACCACACGGGCGGATTTTTTATAGGCTTTATTCCAATCATTACCTAAAACGTCCATCGCGAATAAAACACGGCGATGTACGGGTTTTAAACCATCTCGAACGTCAGGCAAAGCACGCCCAACAATAACGCTCATCGCGTAATCCAAATAAGAGGTTTTTAACTCATCTTCAATATTTACCGGAACTATTTCTTTGGCCAGATCTGACATAAATAGACTTATCCCTTAACTTAAACGTAACTTTAAAATCACAAGATTTTTATTATTTTCTTTTGATAAAATTTTGAAAAACTAGTAACTAAATTTTTCATAAAAAACTGTAAATCAACGCAGCATACTATCACAAATTTTAGTGATGCCAAACAGCTTTATTACGTGGTTTTAAAGTACTGTTTTTTTAGCCCTTTAAGTGGCTATTTATCGACCAAAAACAAGGTTTTTTGATCTGTATACTATGCTAAAAAAAATCTTTGGTTTAGAATCGGTTTCTCAAACCTTAACTTTCCTTATGATTTAAAGACGACCATGGCAACAAATTCACTTAATGTAAACAATGAAGAAATAGCAAAATTTGAACAAATAGCCAGTCAATGGTGGGATTTGAGCGGTGATTTTAAGCCGTTACATCAGGTGAATCCATTAAGAGTCCAATTTATTTGTCAGCATGTAAGTGAGCAACACAGTGAACTCTTTGCTAAAAATATTATTGATGTGGGTTGTGGTGGTGGCATTTTATCTGAATCATTAACCAAATTAGGCGCAAAAGTTACCGGCATAGATATGGGTACAGAGCCACTTAACGTTGCAAAATTACATGCATTAGAGTCTGGTTTAACTATAAATTATGAAAAAATAACGGCTGAAGAAAAAGCCCAGCAAAGTGGTAGCATATTCGATATAGTAACTTGTATGGAAATGTTAGAGCATGTGCCAGATCCTGCCTCGATTGTTAAAGCATGCTCAGCTTTAGTGAAACCTGGCGGATTAGTCTTTTTTTCAACATTGAACAAAACGGTTAAATCTTATTTACTCGCCATTTTGGCCGCTGAAAAAATATTAAAAATTGTTCCTGATGGTACCCACGATCATGAAAAATTCATTAAGCCCTCACAATTAATCGGCTGGGCTGAACAAAGTGGCTTAAAATGTATAGATACTAGTGGTATTCACTATAATCCTGTTTCTGAAAATCACAAATTATCACCTAATTTAGATGTTAATTATATTTTGTGTTGTCAGAAGATTTAAATTTAAACAATTCTTGGGCGAAGTTTAACCACTTTATTATCTATTTGTTTTAATTAGACTTTATTATCTTTATTCCAAATAAGTATATAGAAACAATAAAATTAATAAAAATATTTTTAGCTAAAAAAAACTATAAAAAAATATTGATTTTTAAAATCTCCACACAAAATAGTAGCTCTAGCCGAGCTGCTATTTTTTCATTAAATGTCAACAAAAAAACATGCTTTTTTTGTGCTTGCATTAAGAGATAAACCTCATTATCTTGTGTCTAGCTTTATAAAAAACCCTAGATGTTGTGTATTAAACTATTAAACATGTTTATTAAATACACATAGGAAATAATAAAAACAACAGGGCTCTCTTGCTATAGCTACCTTCTATGCCAGAGAAAATAATAACAATTTACACACAGGTCTTTCATGAATAATAATCTTTTTGTTACTAAGCGTAATGGCGAAAAAGAATCCATCGATTTAGAAAAAATTCACCGTGTTATTGCTTGGGCTGCTGCAGGCCTTGAGCAAGTATCTGTTTCTCAAGTTGAATTAAAGTCTCACATTCAATTTTATGATGGTATTAAAACCGAAGATATTCATGAAACTATCATCAAAGCTGCGGCTGATTTAATATCAGAAGAAACCCCCGATTATCAATACTTAGCCGCAAGACTGGCTGTTTTTCATTTACGTAAAAAAGCCTATGGTCAATTTGAGCCACCGTCACTGTATACGCATGTTGTGAATATGGTGGAATCAGGTAAGTATGATCAACACTTATTAGCTGATTACGATGAAAGTGACTTTGAGCATATGTCATTATTTTTAGATCACAGCCGTGATTTAAGCTTTAGTTATGCCGCTGTTAAACAACTTGAAGGTAAATACCTTGTACAAAACCGCGTTAATGGCGAAATTTATGAGAGTGCGCAATTTTTATATATTTTAGTAGCGGCTTGTTTATTTGCTAAATACCCAAAAGATACCCGCTTAAGTTATGTTGAAGGCTTTTATCATGCCATATCAACATTTAAAATATCTTTACCAACACCTATTATGGCTGGTGTGCGCACTCCTACGCGTCAATTTTCATCCTGTGTGTTAATTGAATGTGACGATTCTTTAGATTCTATTAATGCCGCTTCAAGCGCCATTGTTAAATATGTTTCTCAACGTGCTGGTATTGGTGTTAATGCTGGACGTATTCGCGCCTTAGGTAGCGCTATTCGAAATGGCGAAGCATTCCACACTGGTTGTATTCCTTTTTACAAGCACTTTCAAACGGCTGTTAAAAGCTGTTCTCAAGGTGGCGTTAGAGGCGGAGCCGCCACCCTCTTCTACCCACTTTGGCATTTAGAAGTAGAAAGCTTGCTGGTACTTAAAAACAACCGCGGGGTAGAAGAAAACCGTGTGCGTCATTTAGATTACGGCGTGCAATTTAACAAAGTAATGTATCAGCGTTTGATCAAAGGCGAACACATTACTTTATTCAGCCCAAGTGATGTTCCGGGCTTATATGATGCTTTCTTTGAAGATCAAGATAAATTTGAGCAGCTTTATGTTCAATATGAAAATGATGAATCTATTCGTAAAAAACGTATTAAAGCGATTGAGTTGTTTACTTTATTTGCACAGGAGCGCGCAAGCACCGGTCGCATTTACTTACAAAATGTAGATCACTGTAATACTCATAGCCCCTTTGACCCTAGTAAAGCACCTATTCGTCAATCTAATTTATGTTTAGAAATTGCACTGCCAACTAAACCAATGAATGATGTGGGTGATGAAAATGGTGAAATAGCGTTATGTACGTTATCAGCGTTTAACTTAGGTGCCATTGATTCACTTGATGAATTAGAAGGTCTTGCAGATTTGGCGGTACGTGCTCTTGATAGCCTACTAGATTATCAAGACTATCCAATTCCTGCTGCACGTAATGCCAGCTTAGCCCGCCGCACTTTAGGCATAGGCGTCATTAACTATGCTTATTATCTTGCTAAGAATGGCTTGTACTACTCAAATGGTAGCGCTAATAACTTAACCCATAAAACCTTTGAAGCTATTCAATATTACTTATTAAAAGCGACCAACGGATTAGCAAAAGAGCAAGGCGCTTGCCCTAAGTTTGATGAAACGCGTCTTTCGCAAGGTATATTACCCATAGATACCTATAAGAAAGCCATTGATGACATTACCGCTGAGCCACTGCATTTAGATTGGGAAGCACTACGTGCCAGCATTAAAGAGTATGGTGTGCGCAACTCAACGGTGTCAGCATTAATGCCGTCAGAAACATCATCACAAATTTCAAATGCTACTAATGGTATTGAACCACCACGTGGCTTGATCAGTGTTAAAGCCAGCAAAGATGGTATTTTGAAACAAGTAGTACCTGAGTATCAAAAACTTAAAGATAACTATGAACTTCTTTGGAATATTCCGAGCAATGAAGGCTACTTAGAAATTGTTGGCATTATGCAAAAATTTGTCGACCAAACAATTTCAGCCAATACTAACTATGATCCAGCTAAGTTTGACGGCGGTAAAGTACCGGTTAAGCAAATCTTAAAAGATATCTTAACAGCTTATAAGCTTGGCGTTAAAACTATGTATTATCACAACACTCGTGATGGTGCTAGTGATGATGTTGAAGTTGAAGATGATGGCTGTGCCGGTGGCGCGTGTAAAATATAGCTAGTAAAAAGCACTATTGTTTACTTAAACAAAACAACAATAATTTAAGATAAAGAGCCTAGTACTATTAGGTAGGCTCATTGTCACTCTACCTAAAGTGACACACTAAGGAATAACCGCTAATGACGTACACCACGTTTAACCAAACTCCCAATAATGCTTTACTAGAGCCAATGTTTTTAGGTAATAGTGTTAATGTTTCTCGCTATGATCAGCAACGCTATATTGCTTTTGAAAAATTAATAGAAAAACAGCTCAGTTTTTTTTGGCGACCAGAAGAAGTTGATGTTTCTAAAGACAGGGCTGATTGGCAAGGTTTAACCGACTCTGAAAAACATATTTTTATTTCAAATTTAAAGTATCAAACATTACTTGATTCAATGGCTGCTCGCTCGGTAAACGCGGTATTATTACCCCTTGTGTCATTGCCAGAAGTAGAAACTTGGGTAGAAACTTGGGCGTTTAGTGAAACTATTCATTCCCGCTCTTACACCCATATTTTACGTAATTTATTCACTGAGCCGGGTGAAGTGTTTGACGATATTATTGTTAATCCGGCTATTTTAAAACGTGCGTCGAGTATCGCAAAATATTTTGATGATGTTATTTTAACGACACAATTACTACAGTCCCAAGGTGAAGGTGTTTATAACATTGAAGGTAAAGAGCAGTTTGAAGTAAGCACACGTAAATTAAAAGAACGCTTGTACTTAGCGGTTTGCTCAGTTAATGCCTTAGAAGCTATTCGCTTTTATGTAAGCTTTGCCTGTTCATTTGCCTTTGCTGAACGTGAGTTATTAGAAGGTAATGCTAAAATAATTAAACTTATTGCCCGTGATGAAGCGCTGCATTTAACGGGTACACAGCACATTTTAAATAACTGGATGAGCGGAAATGATGATCCAGAAATGAAGAGTGTCAGTGATGATTTACGTGATGAAGGTCTACAAATATTTTTAGATGTGGTTGAGCAAGAAAAAGAGTGGGCACAGTATTTATTCAAAGATGGCTCTATGATTGGTTTGAATGCAGAGATTTTAAATCAATACATTGAATACACTGCAAATCAACGTTTGGGCGCAATTGGCTTTGACGCTCCTTTCAATACTAAAAGTAACCCGTTACCTTGGATGAATGCTTACCTTGTTAGTGATAACGTGCAAGTTGCTCCACAAGAAACTGAAATATCAAGTTATTTAGTCGGACAAGTTGATTCGACTGTTGAAGCTGACGACTTTGACGATTTTGATTTATAGTTGTATTTAAACTAACAATACTGCAATGGAAACAAATACTGGGAGTTTAACTCAAACATCATTTAATCTAATTCCTACTATCACAGTACAGGATAAAAAGGTTTGTTATAACGACTCAAAACAAACCTTGTTAGAGTGTTTAGAAAGCAACGATGTTAAAGTTGATTATCACTGTCGAGATGGTTTTTGTGGTGCCTGTAGGGTAACGTTAATTTCAGGTGAAATTAACTACCCTAATGGTGAGCCCCTTGCCTTTGTTGGTGAAAATGAAATACTGCCCTGCTGCTGCGTACCTGTTACTGATATCAACTTAGTTATAGACTAGTTTTCCAAACCATCAATGATTGGGCAGCCATCTTCTGAGGCGTTACACAAACCCACCAACAGTGTAAGTTCAGCCTTTAAAGTGCTCAGCTGCACTAAATGTTCTTGAATTGCTAATAGCTTATCGCCTGCTAATTGTCTTATTTCGGGCTTTGCATGTTGAGGATCTTGCCTAAACTCTAATAATTTTGCTATTTCTGCCAAACTAAAGCCCATATGCTGCGAGCGTTTAATAAACCGGATACTGGAAAGGTTTTTATCTGAATACAAACGTATGCCTGAGTCATTGCGATATATTTTTGGCAACAGTGCTATCTTTTCATAATAACGCAAAGTATCTGCACTAATATCGAGTTGTTTAATGACTTCACCTATTTTAATCATAAAGAGCCCTTACAATGTTCGCTTGGCAAAGATGCCGACGTTATCGCCACGGTTAGTGCTGCCAAAGATGGTATTTGATTAAAAGCCAACACTGAATTGATGGCGATACTGGGTGTGCCAATAACGCCCAATTGCACGCAATACTCAATATTTTCAACAATATCAACTTCACGGTAGATAAGCTCAACCGTATCATTTTCTTTATTGATTTTAGCCACTAATGCTTGAACTTGTTCTTTAGCTTTAACACACCTTGAGCAGTGCGAAGCAGAAAAAAGTTCGACCATAATTTTATTCATAAGACTCGTTATCCATCAAGCCACATTTGTAATGGCAAAGCTAAAAATGCCGCAAAAAAACCTATCAGCCATAGCGCTACTGAAAACCAATAAATCCGCCGGTTCCAACGCTGAGTTTTATGACATAACTGACCAAGTTCGGTATCTACAGGACAACTACGACCTTTGCGATACATCATAAAGGCTGCTAATAAAAGCATAAACCCAGAAAGCCCAAAAACAAGGCCTTTATGCTGACTTAAAGTTAATAGAAAAGGGATATTGCTCACCATAGCGGCAACCGTTGCCCCCATCCCCAAAGATACCAATAAAATAGGTATGGCGCAGCACACTAGTGTGCCAGTAGTAGTGAAAAGAGCTAACCAAGTAATACTCGTTTCTTTATGGTTATCCGCTGTGCTATTGTTCATTACTTGCTTTTTCATTAGCTATTTTTTTCATGGTGCGATAAGTAAAACCAGAATCATTAAATAAGGTTTTTAACTGTTGCTCCTTAAAAGTCAAGTTAGCATCGCCTGTTACCAATACTTTGCCTTGCTCTAAATTTACATCAACGTATTGCACGCCGTTAATCGCCATAAACTTTTTCTCTATACCATAAGCACAATAAGGACAAGCCAAACCGTCTGCTCGAATTTCAAAAGTACTTGCTGGCTCTGCTTTCACTTTTGTTGATTCTACAGCCCATGTATAACTAATACTTGCAATACTGATCAAAACAAAGGTTAAAACCCGTACTAATTTACTTTTTATTTTATTCATCTAACTATCCTCACTCGCTTAAATACTTCTTTACTAATTCACATGAACACTGCTTTACCAATTGGGTAATATTATAAATGCCATTCAATAGATAATTTAAGTCGATAGTCATTATCTTGCTGGTCACCATTTAAGTTGGTGTAAATAGGTACTTGAACACCACCTTTTACCGCCATGTTACGCAAAGTCCACATAAAACCGGGTGATAAAAACCATTGCTCGCCACCTGAGTTGCTCACTTGAATACCATTGACACTATTTCGCTGAGAAAACTCACTATTGAGCTCTAACATATAAACCATATCAGGATCGCGGTAACCATTTAACGTAGCGCGATAACCAATAACAATATCGGCAAAGGTTTTATTTCCTCGCTCTATAGCATTGTTAGCTTGGCTGACATCACCATTAAAACTATGCCTGACACTTGCCCATCGATACCAATGAATGCTTTCAAAGCCATAAGCAAAACCAACAAGCGAATCAACAGCACTGGGCGTTACCTGATTATCACCGCTATCGAGTTTAACTTTTAGTAGCAATGCCGCTGACTCTTGCACGGCTAAACTGTCTTTTCGCCAAAATCTGTATTTAGTTGATAAAGCTATATCACCAATACCATTGAATTGTTCATTATTAAATTCAACTTGTTTATAAGGTAATTCAAAGCCGGCAACCCAATCCCCCGTAATGCCATATTTCATGGCAAAGGCTTGCGCTGACTCTTTATTATCACCGTTTCTATTTTGAGTAACATTCCCGTGGAGTTCAATTCCCCCCTTAAATAGCACATGCGGGCCAACACTAAAAACAGGATCGTGTGCCATAGCAATATTACTGTTCATCAATATAAATAAAACGGCTAATACGTTTAGAACAATTCTTTTCATTATCTTCCTGTCTTTTATCTACAACTAGGTTTGCTAACGTAATAATAATGTCTGGAGTTAACTCCATGTCAACTTTTATTTAAACCGTTAAATGTTCGTTTAAGCATTTAAACTATGCCAATACATAACAACCATGTACTATAAGACCAGAGTTAACTAAAAGTATTTTCTATGAAAAAAACAACGTCACCACTAACCATTGGTCGTCTAGCAAAAGCTGCCGATGTAAATATTGAAACCATTAGGCATTATCAGCGTAAAGGTTTGATTATTGAACCTGAAAAGCCCATCAATGGCTTTCGTCATTACTCAGCCAGCATCATAGCGCGTATTCTTTTTATAAAGCGCGCGCAACAATTAGGTTTTTCATTAAATGAAATCAAACAATTGTTGTCCTTAGGTGAGCAGCATTGTGAAGATGTTCAGCTTTTAGCCATAGAGAAACGTGATAAAATTCAGCAGCAAATTGCGGGCTTGTTAACCATTAAAACTGCGCTAGATGATTTAATCTCTACGTGCCAAACGCCTGATAGCAAAGATAATTGTGGTTTTATTGATGGCTTATCAGAAAAAGGTTTTTTCAAGTAGTTTTTTACTATTGAAACAATAATTATTACCCAAGCCATATATTACAATATTAGCAACATAAGACCATAATAGAATTAACATTAAATTATAATAAGATTATAATACCAAAATAAAATGTAAGGAGTTATCCATGGAAAATAGAACAGCAAGGTTAACGATATTAATAGATCCTAAGAAAAAGGCGATTTTTGAGGAGCTTTGCGCACAAGAAGATATCAATACGTCACAAAAGGTAAGGCAACTAATGAGACAATATATTGAAGAAAAACTCGGTGAAAACTGGGCTGAGGATGCGTTTAAATAATTGTTAAGTTAGTAATGTTATTACATTCCTCTTAATCATATTTTTAATCTTTTTATACACTAATTTTTAAGCATTAATTTTATCAGGTCAAACGAACATCATGATTCACTCTGTCATCTTAGTATTGGTAATCATCAGTTTTATAATGATAATTACCGAAGATTTAATTCATGTTAACAAAGCTAAAACCACCTTATTCTTTGGTACACTGTGTTGGATATTAGCCTTTATTTTTCCCATTCATGGCAATAGCTCTACCGAAACCAATCATCAATTAAATGAAAACTTGCTAGAAATTGCCACATTATGGCTGTTTTTAATGTCAGCCATGACTTTTGTAGCCTACTTAAACAGTAAAGGGTTTATCTCAGCTTTGGTGCAAAGGATTTTGCCTAACAACATTTCTGAGCGCGGTTTAATGTTTGTTATTGCCATTTTTGCCTTTGTTTTTTCTTCATTTGCTGACAATGTCACCGCCACTTTAGTATCAATTGCCGTGGTTATGAACTTACAACTTGATATTAAAAAACGCCTTAAATATGCAACCTTAATTGTTTTTGCCGTAAACAGTGGTGGGGTTTCACTAATTACTGGTGATGTCACCACCTTAATGATTTTTTTGGAAGGGAAAGTGACTATTGGTAATCTTCTTATTTTAGTCATCCCATCATTTTTAGGCGTGCTAACCTTAGCTAGCCTGTTATCTATTAAGCTCTCAGGCGAAGTTCACTTAACGAAAACACGTTTTAAAATAGAAAAAGCCGATGTGATTATTGCTATTATTTTTATACTTACTATTTCTGGCACTCTACTCGCTAATGTTTTATTTAGTATTCCACCAGTATTAAGTTTTCTGTTTGGTTTATCTGTGATGTTTTTAGTTGCTAATATGCTGCCAAATAAGAATCAACAAGATGTATTAAACTATGTCAGAGAAGTTGAATATGACGCCCTATTGTTCTTTTTAGGCGTACTTTTATTGGTCGGTATTTTAAAAGAAATTGGCGTACTAAGTGGCTTTACGGTTCTTTACGACATTCTTCCCCCCATTCAAGTTAATTATATTGTCGGTTTTATGTCTTCTATTATTGATAATGTGCCATTAACAGCAGCATTACTAAAAGCTAATGTTGACATGAAGGTAACTGAATGGTTAATGCTTACCTATGCAACAGGCGTTGGTGGTTCAATTTTAGTTATTGGCTCAGCGGCGGGTATTATTGCCATGAGTAAAATTAAAGAATTAAATTTTATGAGCTACTTACGCAATGTTGGCTATTTAATTATTGCTTATACTGTTGGCTATACAGGAGTGTATTTTGCAGCAAACTGGGCGTTAGGCTAACCAACTGCTTACCCGCTATAAAGATGATCGAAATATATGACCGGCATTCAATTCGGTCATATATTTCATTTATTATTAATAGCGTTTAATCATTGGGTGACAAATATGACTAAAACTTGTCAAATAATTAGCCATTAACCGCTTTAAATATTTTAGCAAAGGTAACATTACTGCTGATCTCAATTGGAATATGCAACTTCCTAGCAATATCACTCGATGATATGATGCCTCTAATGTGATGATTTTTACTATCCATCACTAAACAATGACGCAAGCCATTTTGTTTCAACGCTTCTATTACGTCATTAACGGTAGAGTTTTCGAGCTCTACAATATCAAATGCCATTAACTCATTGCGTGGTAACATTAAATCACTAACTAAAATCTCTTCGCGATCATGCCCTAAAGCGACACGATGCATAATACGTTGTTCCGAAACATCATAACTGCTAAGCACGCCAACAAAGTCATTAGACTCTGATATAACAATTTTCAAGTGTACATGCGCTTTTAACATTAAATGCAGAGCATCAACGGCTTTGGTATTTGCCTCAATCATTAACGGATTGAATAATTTAAAGTCTGTAAAAATTTCTGTGGCTGGTGAGTCTAAGGTGATTTTTTTAAAATCATTGGGAGTAACAATACGATCAACTGTGTCTAAGGTGACTAATTTAAGATTTTTCATAAGAGCCTCTACATTGGATACTTGAATTTAAGGTATTAACTGTTTTTATACTTACACTAAATTAGTAGGTGGAGCGCGTATGAAGCCCGCTTTATGCTGAAGGTGATTAATATAAAAGCTATAAAATGAGAATTTATTTTCAAACAAAAATGTCGGTGTCAACAAAGCTGTATCTACAACTATAAAATCTGTGTCTTGATCACTTTTATCAATATTGTTATCAATTTGTAGCTGTTCGCTATTCCAGCTTTTCACTCCATCAAAAGTATATGTGCTTTGTAAAGCCAGTAAAAATAGGCACGAAAAAATTGAAACTAGCTTAAATACTTTTATCATAAGGTAAACTGCACAGAGATTTATTAAGTAACTATAAATAAAGCATGGTGGTTTTATATTGCAATATCAAGTCGATATTGCAAAAATTTTCTCTTAATAACCTGTAGTAAGCATAAAACCGATTAAACCTAAAACAAAACCAAATACTGCGCCAATAGGTGGTGCCCAATGTTTTTTTAAAGGCACTTGTGGGGCTATATCTTGAAATACTGAATACATAATACCACCTGCGGCAAAAAGCATGATGGCAGCGACCATTTGGGGATAACTCGTTAACCAAAAGTATCCCGATAAACCAGCAATAGGGCCAAGCATTGCCATTAAAGAAAAAGATACAATAAGTTTAGATGCGCTCATTGAACTTGAATCTTTCAATTCTCTAAAAGCATTAAAACCTTCAGGAATATTTTGCAACGCAATTAATATTGCCAGTAAAAAAGCACCACTTTCATTTATTGCAAAGGTAGCACCTAACGCTAATGATTCAGGAATAAAATCGCTAAGCATTGCCAGTAATTGACTCGCTGATGTTTTAAATTTATCGAGTATAATGTCGACCGTCATAAAAACAAAGCCTCCCGCAATGAAAAATAGCGAGCTTGCATACACGTTTAAATGCTGAATCCCTTCAGGTACTAAAACTAATGCAATTGCCGACAACAATGCACCACCACCAAAAGCAATAACACCATGCCTAAATTCAGCTTCTAGCCAATCAACTTTAATGTGTTCAATATTAGCTATCAAAGCACCAAAAGGCATAGCTAAACCTGCTAGCAAAGTAAGTGAAATGATAATTAAAGATGTCGACATTTATTTTCCTATCTAAATAATTAAGTAATTTAAAACTAATAACCTTAAGGGAGCCTTAAGCTTTATCTGTCAGCATATTAGATTATTGAAATAACCTAAATAAAATAATGCACAGATTATTACCTTCTTTAATAATTATCAGACCTTTTATTGCTTTTATTGTTACAGCACTACTATTACTTACTTTTAGTCGCTTAGCATTGATATTTTGGCAATTTGATCGTTTACCCAACATTAACACCCTATTCACCATAGTATTTAATGGCAGTAGAATAGATTTAAGCACCGCCGCTTATTTATTAATTTTACCGGCACTATTTCATCCCTTTATTATATTGTCTCGCTTTAATTCTCAATGGCAAACCATGTTAAAAATATGGTTTGTGGCGAGTTTAGCGCTGCTATTGTTTTTTGAATTAGCGACCCCTGCTTTTATCAATGAGTATGAACTACGCCCTAACCGATTATTCATTGAGTACCTCATTTACCCTAAAGAAGTCGCTAGCATGATGTTAAATGGTCATCTAATTGCCATAGTATTAACAAGTTTAGGGATGTTTTTAGGTGTAAAATATTTTTGGGCTTTTACAAGTCGTTATATTTTTACCATACAACTAAATAGCATTTTAGATAAAGCCGACTCTAGCCATACGTTATTTAAAAAAGTAACCATAGTATTATCAAGTTTTATTACGTTAACTTTAATGCTTTTTATTTTAGCCCGAGGAACGTTTGATCACCGCCCAATCAATCCATCGTTAGTGTACTTTTCTACTGATCCGCTATTAAATTCATTAACGCTAAATTCAGCTTACAGTGTGATGTTTGCTTTTAAACAGCTAAAGAATGAGAAAAATGCAGCAAAAATTTATGGAAAAATGCCTGAACAACAAATCATTCGTTTAGTCCAGAAAAACAGTAGCTTAGCTATTCCCTCCTATAGAAATTCTAGCTTACCGACCTTGGCAAAAAAATCAGCTTATTATCAAGGTACCCCAAAAAACTTGGTAATAATTTTAGAAGAAAGTTTAGGTGCTCAGTTTGTTGGTGAACTTGGCGGAATACCATTAACACCTGAGCTTGATAAATTGATCAACAATGCTTGGTCTTTCGATCAACTTTATGCAACAGGAACACGTTCTGTACGCGGTATTGAAGCGGTAATAACAGGTTTCACGCCAACCCCTGCTCGCTCTGTTGTGAAATTAGATAAATCACAGCATAATTTTTTTACCATTGCAGCCTTACTTGAAAAACAAAACTACACCACACAATTTATTTATGGTGGTGAAAGTCATTTTGATAATATGAAAAGCTTCTTTTTAGGAAATGGTTTCAACTCTATTGTTGATTTTGATGACATAAAATCACCTGAATTTTTTGCCTCTTGGGGCGCTAGTGATGAAGATTTATTCAACCAAGCTAATGTTGAATTAAAAAAACTACACCAACAAAATAAGCCATTTTTTAGTTTCATTTTTTCATCAAGCAACCATGACCCTTTCGATATTCCTCAAGGAAAAACTAAAGCGTTTGCCTATAGCCAAACGCAAATTGAGCAATATGGCAGCCACGAAATAGCCCGTCATAAAGCAATTCAATACGCTGATTACGCCTTAGGTAAATTTATATCACAAGCAAAGAAAGAGGCTTATTATCAAGATACTGTATTTCTAATCGTTGCTGATCACGATGCCCGCGTATATGGCTCAGGGCTTGTACCAATAAAAAACTTTCGCATTCCTGGTGTGATCTTAAATAGTGGTTTAGAAAACAAACGGGATAAACGCATTGCTAGCCAAATAGATTTAGCGCCAACATTATTGTCATTAATAGGCATTGATGATGCTACACCTATGCTTGGCTTTGATTTAACCAAGCAGCACTCCCAACAACGAGCTATGATGCAATTTGCCAATAATTTCGCTTACATGCAAAATAATGAAGTGGCAATTTTACAGCCACATAAAGCAATAAAATATTATACTTATGATATTAACCAGCAAAAATTAACTGATGCAAAAGAAAATAAACCATTAGGTGAAACAGCCCTCGCCCATGCTTTATTTGGCTCTTTAGCCTACAGTAAAGGATTGTATCGGTTAGCCAATTAAGTTAGTTAATACAACAACTAAGCCATAACTTTAAAAAACTAAAATAGCTAGCCAAGTAAGGCTAGCTATTACTAAGCTAATAAATACCGCAGCAGAGCCTAAGTCTTTAGCTAAACCAGATAACGGGTGTATTTCCAAGCCTATTCTATCTACCACAGCTTCAATAGCGGTGTTAATAATTTCTGTAAAAATAATAAATAACAACGAAATAATTAACGTTACTTGTTCTAACCTTGTAATATCAAATAGGAAAGTTATTGGCGTTAGTAGCAAGAGTAAAAGCAATTCTTGCCTAAAAGCTGCTTCATTTTTATAAAGCCAACGAAACGCTTTAAGTGAATTTTCATTCGCTAAGACTAAACGTCTTAAACCTTTGGGTTTATTATTAACATCAAATTTCAATGGTAAGCCTATTACTGTATATGTTGATTTTTATTAAATGATACATTTTCACGAGCAAGCACAGCGTCTGGTTTGCACCAAGAAAATACATCATTGCTCTTATTATAAACACTGGATTTAATTGATAACAAACCTAAAACACTATCAAAAATATTATCATGAGAATATGCCTGTGCAGTATTTGCTTGCAAACAAGTTTCATCAACACTTGCTTGGTTACCTTGCTCGCTATTGCTTTGCCAAAAGAGCATAGGGATATGTGTTTGTTCTTTTGGGGCTATAACATAGGGTAAACCATGTAAATATACTCCGTTTTCACCTAACGATTCACCGTGATCAGAAACATAAAGCATATTTGTATTAATGTCATGTTGCCTAGATGCTCCTTCAAGCTGCTGTATTATTTTGCTTAAAACAAAATCAGTGTAAGCAATGGTGTTGTCATAGGTATTGAGTAATGCTTGTTGAGAACAGTTTTGTATATCGCTGCGCTGACAATCTGGTAAAAATTGTGCAGATTTTTTAGGGTAACGACGATAATATGTTGGTCCATGTGAGCCAATCATATGTAAGACGATCAAAGTATTGCTATGAGTTAATGTTGCCAGTTTTTCTTTTAGCGGTTTAAGTAGCACCTCATCAAAACAATACTTACCATCACAATTTAGGTTATTAGCACTAGGGTCTATCTTGATAGTTTCAACACGTTTACATACCCCTTTACAGCTGCTGTTATTATCAACCCATAGCACATCAACACCAGACAAACGAGCAATATCGAGAACATTTTGCTGGCTTGTTGCTAATCTTTTGTTGTAATTGTTTTTAGATACTCTTGAAAACATACAGGGTACAGAAACCGCTGTTGCGGTGCCACAAGAAGTCATGTTTTCAAATGAAACTAGAGGGTATTTTTCAGTAAAAAGATTAGTGTTTCTGTTATAGCCATTAAGTGAAAAATTATTTGCTCTTGCAGTTTCACCCACCACTAACACAGTCACTGATTTTTGATTGTTTTCGTTTGCTAATGTCGGCGTAGTATCAAGTAAAGTAAAAGCCAAAGGGGGAGCAAAATAATTATTACGTGAATATTTATAAGTCGATACCAAAGCCGAAAATGGCGTGATGTATTTAGTCAGTATGCGGTTATTTCGCCCTACTGCCGCGTAGTCTGAATAATATAAACTGGCAATGATACCGATAATGACTAAGCTAGCAGTAATAACTTTTAATCGCTGCGAAATATCTTTTAATAATGGCGCATAAATTATTTTTACTTTAGCGATAGCAAAAGCAGGCACGCCTCCAAATAAAGCGACAAAGAATAACGCATAAAAATTAATATAAGTTAACGCTTCTGCAGAATCTGTTTCTACTGTATTTTGTACCATGCCATAATCAAAAATCACCCCGTAGGTTAAGCTAGCATAAAAAATCATCGCTGAGCTTAGCACGATAAAAATCAACAAAGGTTTGAGTAGAAATCGTAGCGCAAGAACACTGATAAAAATAAACGTGAGGCTTAATAAAAATAAAGGAACAGAAAGTAAAAAACCAATGCTGTACTCATTTAATGCGGTGATAGCATTGAAGGTTTCACTTAAAAAAGGGATATTAAGAATAAAAACAACATAACAGCAAACAATAATAATAAGTTGATTCGCGGTTAATTGAATGTTTTTAAAAAAAGTAAATAATGCTGGCATTACACGACTCTCAATGAATAAGCAAAACTGCTGATAATTTATTGAGATTTTACTTTTAGTAGCTTAAGGTAAGCTTAAGGAACTAGCCAATTTGGGACTTTTAGTTTTTCAAAAAGCTGGTTTTAAATTTTACATTGCTCGGTAAAATTAGTTAAAAAAACCATAGGAGAAATAAACGCATCAAGCTGTGCCTTAACTAATTGATAATCAAGTTCTGGTGAAAACCATAAAACCATTTTACTGTATTCCCCCACTTCTTTTATTTTAATTGTATTTAAATCACCCCACTTGTCATGGCGAATAGTTTCATTACCTACTACTTTAAAGTCGTATTTTTTTATTTGGTCAGTAGCCTGACGATACAAAACAAAGGCTTTTTTGTCTTGTAATAGATTAATTCTTATTTGTGCGCCTAAGGTGTCAATATCATACAAAGGCTGATTTTCATTTTTATAATAGCTAACTTCATCATCAAGGTTTACGGTTGACGATTGACCATTTTTTGACATCACCGCATGCATTTCTCTTGCTCTTATACCAGTGATTTTTTGAGTAAACGTTGGCGTAATGAAATAATTATTTCTTGGAGACCATACCATTGAACTTGATTGTTGATAGGTTGACTCTAACCATAAAAGATAAATATTTCCCTTTGCGTTAACTTCTGCACTGAGTGTACTACCGCTCTTTTGCCAACGGACTACTCGCTGCAAATGCCCAACATGAGCCCCCGCTAAATAGACATCATAGTCAAAGTGCTTAGTACATTGATGACGAAGCATAAATTCTTCCGCTGATAGTTTTTTGCTCGTATTTTGAGTTATGTCTTGGCTTTTTATTTTTTGCTTGATTTGTGGGTGCTCCTCTTGCGTGTAAGCTTGCACATAGTGCGAAACACTAAAACTTAACAGCAAAAAAACAAAAGTGCTTTTTATAAAGGGCAATATAAAATTTATCATATAGTATTTAGAATGAATTTTTTACCTGTAAGCGAATAGCGGCACTATCAATGGTGGGATTATCTGAAACAGGAAAAGCCAAATCAATATGAATCATTTGGTGTTCTCTACTGGAGTGCGGTGAATAAAGCCGAGCGCCAATGCCAACAGAGTATAACCAGCTATTTTCAACATTATCAACCAGAGTATCACCAAACGCATTTCCGGCATCAGCAAAAGCAGTACCGGCCAAATCAAAAAGTTTAAAAATATTAATGTTAGGATAATATCTAATTTCTGAGGTGAACTGAGTACTGTATTCGCCATGTTGGTATTGTAAAGGAAAACCACGAACACCGGTGTTACCACCTATATTTACTGGCCTATCAAGGTATTGGTTTTGGCTTAAGGTGCTAATATTATTAAAATACACTCCCCATTGTTCATTAAAAGAATGGAAATACTCACTTTTAATTTGCGCCAATATCCTTGTTTGTTGATCTTTATATATTTCGCCTTCAAAACGTAATTTTACCAACATCAATGAGCGATCGGCAAAACTAAAGCCTTTATTGACATTGCTACTCCAAAACAACCAAGCACCGTTATCATTATTACCATTACCTATACCAATATTGGCATCAAACTGCCAACCAGTATTAAAATCTTCTATTATATTAACAAGCTTAATATTGGTGAGTTTATGAAACTCTTTTTCGACATAATCTATACCTAGCCAAGGATAAACAAAGTCACGGTTATGGGGTAAGGCACTTGAAAGTAAGGTTTCAACGGGTGGTTGAAAAGCTGAAAAGGTTTCTTTATTTTGGGTAATACCTACTTTGTAGCGTAAAGTTTTATTACTATCATTACTTTTTAACCACGAGTAGCTCGCCGTTTTATAGCTAATATCGTGGCTAAATTTAGTTTGATCCACACCATTTTGAAAAATAGTATCGTCACGTAACTCTTGGTTAAAACCAATATTATATGCATAAGTCGTTTTAAAACCCGCAAAACTTTTTTGTACAAAAACCGATTTTTTATCGCCATCATCATTATCTGCAAACGTTAAGTAGAAATCAGTATTTTGTTTTTGAAACAAAGGGATGTTAGCTCTAATAGCATAGCCAGAACGTTGGGTGTTTTTATAAGACTCAAGTTTTGCGTATATGCCCAAGCCTAAAAGATTTCGCTCTTTTATCCCCCAACTGTAACTGTTTACACCACCTTTTCGACTGAAACTAGCAGTCGGCAATAATGACCAATTATCCCACGTTGTCGCGGTAATTTTTTTAGTTGATTTGTCAAAAGTTACTCTCGCATCGCGCAGGTATTTTTTAGTGCGAAGATGACGTTCAAGCTCGGCTAAGTCATCTTCATGATGAATACAGTCTTTTAAAAAAAATGCCGATTCATTTTCTAATGTGGCTTTTTTAGTGGTGATATGTAACCAATTAGCCCAACGATGAAAGAAATAAGTATCTTCTTTGCTTTCATCAAAAATAGTATTGGGAGAAAATACGATCTGTTCTTCACTTTTTTGACATTGTTTGTGTCGATCTTCACTTGTGTTTTCTTGCGCATTGACGTTAGCAGATGAGAAAAAAGAAAGTAGCGCTAAAAATAGATAAATACTAAGAGGTAATTGTTTTTTCTGAATGTTATTTTGACTTCCCCTGTATATAGCTTTGTTAAGAGTCTTGTTGATCATAACCTTGCTGGCAGTTTTATTGATAATAGTATACGCCCAAATAATACAAGTCTTTGCGGTGATAATACAGTATAAAAGTAATCTTAAGAAAGGCTTAATACTAAGTTAAAGCGTTTTAATTTCATTCATTACAAGGGCTAATTGATCAACAACATCTTTTAATAAATTTTCAAATTCATCATATTGCTGCTTGTTGATGGCAATATCTAGTAATTTAGTCACTTCAAATAAAGTCATAGCGCCTACAGAACAAGCCACACCTTTAAGGGTATGCGCTAGGTGTTTAGATGAATCTATGTCTTTTTTCTCTATTGCGCAGGTAAGTTTGTCTGCATCTTGATGATGGTCTTGATAAAACATCTTCAATATCTGTTGATATAACGCCTTATCGCCCAAGACATTATTCAGCCCTATATTGATGTCTATGTTGGTTAAAGCAAGACTCATTTCATCTTTATGGGCAAGTTCATCATCAAGCTGTTGAATAAGTTCTTTTTCTTCAGCACTATATTCACTTGAATCACCAATAGTTACTATATCACCGTCGAGTAATACATCAGCATTAACCACCTGATTTCTGCCATGGGATTTTGCCTGATATAAACCTACATCGGCTTGTTTAAGCAAAGATGCAAGATCTAAAGAGACTCTTGTACTAGAAGCGACACCTATACTTACCGTAATGCCAATTTCTTTTTTTGAGACATTGCTTAAGGGGATCCTCATGTATTCGACATTGGTGCGAAAACGCTCACAAGCTAACATGGCATTTTCTATTGTAGTTTGGGGCAAGCACACAGCAAATTCTTCACCGCCAATACGTGCAACAATGTCATATTGTCGAAAACACTCGGTTAAACGCTCAGCAAAGGCAATTAAGACTTTATCACCAATTTCATGGCCATAATCATCATTAACTAGTTTAAAAAAGTCAATGTCAAACATTGCCATGACTAACGGCAACTCATTTCGTTGCGCATGACTAATAGCATTACTGGCTAATTCATCAAAACTAGCGCGATTATTTATACCGGTAAGAAAATCAGTTTTTGCTAAATCTTCTAACGCTTTGGTTTTTTCTCTAAGCCGTAAAGCTGTGCGCATTCGCGCAAATAAAACCTTGCCAATATAGGGTTTTATTACATAATCATCTGCGCCTAATTCTAATGCTGATACAATTTCATCTTCACCGTCAGAAGAGGAAAGCATAATCACCGGAATATTTTGCCAAAGATTATTACTTTTTAAGCGTGCTAAGGTTGCTAAACCTGACAACCCGGGCATATGCATATCTAGAATGATTAAATCAACCTCTGTTGATGCTAAAATAGACAATGCAATTTCTCCTGCCCCCGCAGAAATAACTTCACAGCCTGCGGCTTGTAAATCAAATGACAGTAACATTTGACTATCTTTAGCGTCATCAACGGCAAGAATTTTGTATAGTTTATCAAAAATCATTTAATGGTAATCCATAGCAAAAAAAAACACGTTATTTTGCCAAAAACTCAGCAAGTTCTTTTGAATTAAAAGGCTTTCTAAGTACTGGATATTCCCAACTTCTGTCTTCAATCGCTATATAACCACTAATAGAATAGACTTTTACTTGTGGGTGATTTTCAATGACCATATTGACAGCTTCACGACCTGACAAATCGGGTAAAATCATATCGGTAATGAAAATATCAAATTCTTGCTTTTTAGCAAGCACATCAATGAGCTCTTCTTTATTGTTGGCAATAACAACATCAGCGCCCTTACTTTCAACAAATAGTGCAACAAATTCGGCAATACTTATTTCATCATCCAGTACCAGTATTCGCTGCCCGTTCAGTTTTGAATTATCTTCTACTTTTTCGATAGCTTGATAACGCGTTCGCAACTCTTTACATTTAAAAACAAGTGTGAAATGCGCGCCACCTAATTCACTTTGACCTTCAACCTGAATTTGACCATTGTGTTTATACATAGTGTTATAAACATTAGCTAAACCTATGCCATTACCTTTATTAACGGATTTTGAGCTATAAAATGGATCAAAAATTTTATGCAAATTCTCCTTCGGAATACCAATACCACTATCTTTTACATGAATCTCTAAACGATTAGTTTCCGCCAAGTTTGCTGAGACTTCTATTTGACCACTTAGCCCTTTTTCTTGAATGGCATCTTGGGCATTTAGCACTAAATTCAGCAAAATATTTATAAATTCACCTTGGGGAAAGTTTATTGTGCAATGTATCGCTTCAAATTTAAAATTAATATTTATGGTACTTAGTAATAATTGTTGAAACAGATATTTGTTATCTTTAATATCTTGAATAGGATCGAAACTTACTACTTTAATACTCGGTTTTCGAGTAAATGCCAGCAAGCGCTCAGTAACACTTTTGCCTTTATCAATGGCATTTTTCACCCTGTCTATGTAAGTAGAAATATTTTGATCGCCACGAGCGAATTTTAACTCCAGCATTTCTATTGCGCCTAAAGCGACGCCAAGCACATTATTAATATCGTGTGAAACATTACCGAACGTATTACCTAATAAAGCTAACCTATTCGAGATGATTTGTTGTTGCTCTTGGCGGAACTTATCAGTAACATTTTCTACTATCCAAATATAAATACCCTCTTCAGGCTCATAAGTAACCGATAAATCAAAAACACTGTTGTATTTATCAAAACTGACATTACTGTCTTTCACCTGTCCTTGCTCTACTGCCTTTTTCTTGTAGTTCATATATTCGGTAATACTAAAATTAATATAATTAAATAATACCGAACTTTCATTATCATGATGGGGTGAAATATCTTGATAAACAACATTGTCATTCTCATCAATAAAGAAAATCGGCACTTTAATAGTGAGATTAACCATGGCAAGTAATTTAAGCTTTTCAAAAATATTTTCTTGTCGTGAAATATCTTTAATAACGCCAAATATACCTTGGGCTATACCGTTATGATCACTTTCAATTTCGGCAATTATTTCTACCTTGAGCGTTGCTATATTGTTTTTTTTGCTAGAACCTTTAAGCACAGTGCCTTTGAAATAAAAGGGCTTAAGCTCATCAATAGCTTGATTTATTTTGTCTTTAAATAAATCTCTATCCTTTTCAACAAATAAATCTTTAATATTTTCCAAGCTAGGTTTAAACGATTGTTCACTAAGTCCGTATATACGATAAACCTCTGGTGACCAACTCACCGATTTTTCTTTAAAATCAAAACGCCAATGACCCGAGTTACTTGCTCGCTGTGTTAACGACAACCAATCATTTTGCTTTTTCAACTGCGAGTGTATTTTTTTGTTGTCGGTTATGTTTTTAACGGTACCAAAGATCAATGTCGCTCTATCGCCATCATACTCAATAATTTTAGCAACACTGTGAATCCATACCGTTTCATTGTTATTAGTAGTTAAGGGATAAGAAGCCTCGACATTTTTTGTTTCTCCTTTTAAATGCTGCTTAAATAACAGATAGATTTCAGCCAAATGCTCTTCAGAAAAATGCTTAGCCCAAAACTCTCTAGAATCTTTAAATGCTTTTTCTTTATAGCCTAGAAGTCGCATCAATTGCGCTGAATAGAATACGGTATCCTGTTCAAGATCCCATTCCCAGTAGGCTTCATCAAGCCCTTCAAGTACTTTGTGTGTATACTCATGATTGAGTGAACGTGGTTTCAAAATAGTTCATCCTCATCATCAAAATCAGCCGTATCAGGTGCTTGTTGTGCATTAAGTGTTTGCAATTGTTCAACACTTAACAATGCATTATCAAGCAATTGAATAACTTCTATAAAATTAATATCATCTTGGGTGTGTTTTTTTAGCGCGTCATGAACAAGGTTGGTTAAATAATCCTCTTGTTCCATGTTCAAATCTAAAACATGAAAACTAAGACCAATTTTTTGTACTATTTCATTCATTACTTCTTGTTGATGATGCTTTGAAATTTCCACCATTTTTTTGGTCGAGGTAACCGCTTGGGTAATTTGTTCTTGAACACTTACTAAAGAATTTTTATAAGCAATAAACTCCATTCTGGCACCAACACATTCGATAACAGAGGCCAGTGCATCAATATAAATATCAGTATCTACCGTGCCTTGTTCTAGGTTTAAAATGAGAATAGAAACCTGTGCATGATTAAAAATAGTACGCGAACCAAATTGGTACAGCCTTGGTTTTTTTCTAAGTAACTCCATCACTTCAATTTCTACCGGTGAACACATACCTTTTTGAGCATTATAGAAAATACCAAGCTCATTAAGCGGGTAAAAAGCAATACACCCATGTAATCCCATATTATAAAAATATGAAAAAACCTCATCTCTGATCTGATCATAAGTGGAACAATGATTGAGTTTAGAAGTAAGTTGCATGCAGCTGCCATATTTAGATGCTTGCGCCATTGATATATTAATGACATTTTCTTTAGATTTTATTTCTTTTTCAAAATCATAAATTTTATTTTGATAGGTAATTAAATGCTGTAACTTATTTTGCAAGGTTAACAAAGAGATAGGTTTTGAAAGAAAATCATCTGCGCCACACTCTAACCCTTTTAAAATGGCTTCTTCGGTTGCAAGTCCTGAATATAAAACAAATGATGTTGGCGCCATTTTTCTTGAGGCCTCACCTAAATTCTGCATCGATTTTATCCACTGCGAGCCTTTATCATCACCGATATACTCATCAACTAAAGCGATATCAAAATTGACTTCTTTAATTAAGTCATTAGCAACGTGAATATTATTAGCACACCTGACTTCAAAATCATCTTCTAGGCTTTCTGCTAAAATTTTTAGGTACTCTACATCATCATCAATAATCAAAAGGTTATGTTTAGTCATGGTTACTAATCCTTGTTTTGCTAAAATAAGTTTCCTAACAGTATTATTTATACAAACTTACTGTTTAATGCTTTGGTTATGCCAAACGTAGTTGGCTGAAACTAATGTGCCATTGTCTTGATAATCTAAGGTGTCACAAAGCTGGTTTACTAGCTCTATACCACGACCACTTAAGTTTATGCCTTCACTTTGTGCGCAAGTGTTACTTTTTAATACATTGAAAATATCAAAGCCGATACCACTGTCTTTGATAGTTATAGACATTTTTCCGCCATATTCAAAAGGAAAATAGTTCAATTCAATACGAATAAAGCCCGAGGTTAAATTCTCTAAACGCTTTGTTCTTTCTTTAAAATATTGGCTAAACCCTTCAGCTGAGTCTTTCAAAGCTGAGCTAAGCCCTAATACACCGTGATCTAAAGCATTGATGAAAAGCTCAGTGATAATGGTATATAAGCTTTGCCAATGATCACCAGCACCTTCAATATCATTTATTTGATTCATAATAATAGGGATAGGATTGACACTGGCAAGTAGCTTGTCGGTTAGTTCTAACTGCCATGACCAACTGGGCGAGGTATTGTAAAAGTTGTCTTCAACGATAAATGTTTCTGGTATCTGAGGTTGATTAATTTTATTAATACTGTCATTGTCTTGCCAACCAGAGCATGGTACGTCTACCAGAGATATATCATCTTCTTGGGGCATGTTTTGACAAAAATGTTTAAGGCTAGCTATCACATTACTTGCTAAATCATTGTTTAATATCCCCTCCCTTGCTGCATCTTCAAAATGATCTACACCATACTCTTGACCTTGCTCATTTCTAGCCTCAATAATGCCATCGGTTATCAGTACAAATCGATCACTTTTGCTCACTGGTACTATCGTTAGCTCAGTACCTGCGATAAGTTTAGGTAAAATGCCTAAGGGTGGATGAATTGATGAAAATTGCTGTACTATTTCCGCTTGTTCCGAAAATAGATAGCCCTCTGGCAGGCCCGCATTTAAAACGTAAGCGGTTTGTTCGTGTTCAGAAATACAGGCAAAACAAGCAGCAAAAAACAAGTCATTAGGCAGCAACTCATAAAGCTGACGGTTTATCTGCGCCACTATATCTAGCATAGAAAAACCTTTTTTGGTCATTGCTCTAAAGGTTTCAGTAACGGGTATCGCCCCAATAGAAGATCGTAAACCATGACCAGTAAAGTCACCTAACAAAACATGCAAATCACCATTAGGGCAAAGCGCAGTTAACTGCATATCACCACTGAACATAGTTGCCGCTTGTTTAATAACACCAATTTTATTAAGAGCAAAATTTCTCGATTCGATAACCTCTGACATCATTTTTTCAGCTAATTCAGCATCTTGTTGCTGCTCTTGCTGTAAAAATCTCACTTGTTGATATAAATCGCCAATACGCTGAATTGATTTTATTTTGGCTTTAAAAACTTCTGGTGTAAAAGGCCTAACAAGAATGCTATCCCCACCTGCATCAACGCTGTCAATATAAGATTGATCGGTATCCATGCTGGTAATAAAAATAAGTGGCGCTAAACTATCTCCAGCAATTTTTTTTATCCGTCGGGTTGCTTCATAACCGTTCATCACTGGCATGTTAATATCCATCAACACTAGATCAGGTTGATGCTCAGCATATTTTGCTACGCCTTGAGCGCCATTGTTAGCAATAACGACTTGATAGTTTTCTTCTTTTAAAAGTGCCGACAGCATTAGACACTGTGTCATTGAATCATCAACAACTAAAGCTAACTTGCTTATAGCAGCAATATCATTCATATCAATAAAACCTTAAAACTAATGCTCTATTGTCATTAATCGATGAAATTGGGCTATTTCTAAAATTTTATTTACCGCATCACTCGGCTTACTAATAATCAGTTTACTGGCATGTAAATCAACATGATCTTTGAGTAATAAAATCATCCCTAAGGCAGAGCTATCCATATAATCGGTATTACTTAGATCCAAAATATAGTTTAAGTCTTGATCGACACACTGACTGTAGGCATCTCGAAAAAGTTGGTGTAACGAAAAGTCAAAGCGCTCATTGACACTGATTATAACTTGATTGCTATCTTGTGAGATATTACAACTTACCGACATAACTATTCTCCCTAACCTATTTTTAAAATTTACATTTAAAACAAATCCACTTCGCCTTCATCCATGGTTATTTGTTTAACACTACGGGCATCTTCAGCTTGCTTAGTTTGATGATAAACATCTTGGCAGCGCTCTTTCAACGCAATAAGCTGCAAATGTACCGGCGTTTGTTTATGTTGCTCAAAGCTAATTAAAACATCACTTATTTCATGAATACTCTTAACATTTTCATGTAACGAGTCTAACGATTGCCGCGTTAAGTCTTCAAATTGTAATGATCGAACGCCAAGACCAACTGCATCATTAATTTTAGGCGCTATATCAGCTAAAATATCAACACTGGTACACGTTTGTTGATTGAGTTTTTCAACATGAGTCATCATGCCTGACATTTTATCTTTAGCTTGCAGCGTTGAGGTCATATCAGCCGATGCCATTTGCTCAACTGATTGACGAAGTTTGGCAATAATTTCTTTCGCATTATTAATTTCATTTCTGATATCTTGGTTCAATTCTGTAGAGCCAACAGATAATGATCGCACTTCATTAGCAACAACGGCAAACCCTCTGCCAGCGTCGCCAGCACGTGCTGCTTCAATAGCCGCGTTTAATGCTAGTAGATTTGTTTGACTAGCTAAGCCCTCTACTTGCGATAATAGTTGAAAAATGCTGTCGAATTGTTCCACCATTTCATCGGTATAGCTCATCGTTTCTAGGCTTTGTTTACTGGTACTAATAATAACATTAACAAAATCCTCTAACGTTTGATTAGATTGAATAACAAAGTTTTCTAAAGTAGCCGTTTCGTCATTTTCATCAAAAGTAGTTGACGTTTTAATCAAGACTTTAATCATATCCTGCTGTTCTGTACTTAAACTTTGCAGGTATTTAAAACTATCTGAAATACCGATAACAGCTTCATCTACCAAGGCTTTAGTGCGATTTATTTCGTTTTCAATAATATTAATTTCTTGATGAAGAAATTGTTGCAACTCAAGCACCACTTCATGAATAAGTGCATTATCTACGTCAGGCATTTCATCAGCTAGCCTTGCGTTGTTGCTTGATGTTTGAACGGGTGAGTTTTGCTGTTTTACTAGTACACCAACCATGCCCAGAGAAGCGATAAAAATAAAATAAAAAAACAAATCATTCGATAACAAAATGTGGTTTATCAACAGTAGCGAAAGTAAACCAACCAAAGCCCACAGCGGTTTATTATTGATAGTCATGCATAACCTCTTTCATACTATCTCGGTCTAACGCGGCAAAGTCCAAAATTGACTTACCAATTTCAGATAACGGTAAAGAGAGGCAATGTGCGTCAAGAGCATGGGCTCTGCCAGGCATACCCCAAATTAAACTGCTATTTTTATCCTGTACAATAGTTCTTGCCCCTTGTTGTTTTAAACGCAACATAGCTTTTGCACCATCTTGTCCCATACCTGTTAACAACACAGCTTGGGCATTACTCGCATGTTCAAGTAAAGAATCAAACAGTACATCTACAGCTGGCTTATGACGATTAACTTCTGGGGTATCAACTAAGGTACAAAATAAAGCACCATTTTTATGAACCACTTCTAAATGCAAATCTCCCGGTGCTATATACACGTGTCCTTGTTTAATTTTTTGGCCATGACTCGCCTCATGAACTTGCAGTGCACATAATTCATTAAGTCTTTTGGCAAAACTTAAACTAAAGCTTTTTGGGATATGTTGAGCAATAACAATAGGAGGTGAATTATCCGGCATGGTTACTAATAATTTTTTCAACGCTTCTGTACCGCCCGTCGACGCGCCAATAGCAACAATATGATTATTTCTTGAGACACCTTTAAAAGTCAGCACATCACCATTTTCAGTGCTCTTATTAGTTAACTTATCATTTAGCTTAAAGTTTTTTTGATCTACGGTAACCGCTTGACTTATTTTATCTATTAGAATTTCTTTAAAACTGTCTTTAGTCGCCAATAATTCTTGTACACTCGGCTTAGCAATAAAATCTATCGCGCCTAACTCAAGCGCTTTCAGTGTGGTATCAGCGCCTTTTGTGGTTAATGTTGATAACATAATTACCGGCATAGGTCTTAAGCGCATTAAGTTTGCCAGAAAGGTAATCCCATCCATTTTAGGCATTTCAACATCAAGGGTTAAAATATCAGGGTTGAGCTTTTTAATTAACTCACGGGCTACAAGGGGATCTTCAGCTTCACCTACCACAACAATGTTAGGTGCTTTACTTAAAGCATCTTTGATTATGTTACGAATAACCGATGAATCATCAATTACTAAGACTTTAATTCTATTCACCTGTACCCCCTTTTAACCACAATTCCTGAAAATAATGATAGCTTGTTAAAACAATTCAACATCACCATCCATCTCTTTAGCGCCTATGTCGCTACTGTAATCTGTTTCGCGTTTAACAATAGTATCGTTATGTAAGTTATCTAGTCGTTTAACAAAAGCCCTACCGTTGTGTGGAACAAATAGTACTTTTCGAGGATAAATATCACCAAGATCCGTACTTTCTATCTCAATTCCTTCTTGTGCTAAATAATTGAAAACGAAATCAATATTACGCTGACCTACATCTGACATTTTTTTTAATATCTTGCCTCCACCAAATAGTTTTGCTTTCAAATTTATCCGCCTGCCACCACTTTTTAAAATTTCATTGATTAAATGTTCCATGGCAAAATTTCCATAACGTGTTGCATCGGTTATTTTTTCTCTACTGCCCCAATTTACTTCATGAGCTTCTTTGTCAGTTGCAGGCAACATAAAATGGTTCATACCGCCAATGTTTACTCTGTCATCCCAAATACAGGCTGAAATACACGAACCTAGCGTTGTTGCAATGGCAACATTGCCGGTAGTCATGTAAAACTCACCGGGTAAAATTTTCGCCACAACTATATTTCGCTGTTTATCCCAATAATGATTAATATGGGTGAACTCAGGTAAACACTTTGCCATACAAGCTTGTACCATAGGGTGTTTATCACGACTCACACGTTGCCCTCTTATTGTTATTAGCTAATACCATTTTACAATTACCAATCATTACAGTGGTTTTCTAAAAATTGTCCGTCCAACATTATCAAAATGTTGTTGGTAATCACCTAAGTTTTCACTATGCCCCAACATCAATAATCCACCAGGGGCTAATAATTCATAATAGCGAGCAAATAACTCCTGCTGCGTTGGTTTGTCAAAATAAATAATTACGTTACGGCAAAAAATTACGTCAAAAGGTCCTTTCATTGGCCATTCATGTAGTAAGTTCAGCTGCTTAAAGGTTATTAATTTACTTAATTCATTATTTACTCGAACATTGTTCTCATTTGTTCCTGCGCCGCGCTTAAAATATTTATGTTTAAATGCTTCTTTCATGTTTTCTATGCGGCGGTATTCATAAATACCGGTTTTTCCGGTAGCTAACACATTAGAGTCAATATCTGTCGCCAATATTTTTACATCCCAAGCTGACATTACTGAACGCATTGCTTCTACCACTGTAATAGCAATACTGTATGGCTCTTCACCAGTTGAGCTTGCCGATGACCAAATTCGTAAGCGTTTTTTACCATTAGCTTGTGCGCTTTTGCTTGCCATTAATTTGGGTAGTTCCTCAGATGCTAAATAATCAAAATGATGTTGCTCTCTAAAAAAACTGGTTAAATTTGTGGTGATAGCATTGATAAAATAATCTTTTTCTTTTTCTCCTTGAGTACGCAATAACTGGCAATACTCACTAAATGAATTAAGTTTTCGCTCTCTAACAATACGTGAAAGGCGGCGATACAACATTTCACGTTTATTATCATTAAGTACAATACCTGTTGACTGATAGACAAATTCACAAATAAAATTAAAATCTTCATCTGTCAGTCTTACCGATATATCTCGGTTATCCTTTTTCATTATTGATTAAAACTCTTCCCACTCTTGATCACTTGGTGTTTGAATTCTCGGTACTGGTTTTGACTTGACTCTTTGTGCTCTTTTTGCCGGTACTGTGTTTTTTTTCTTAATAGGTGATTGAACTTGAGGAACTTCCTCTTCACCATTGTTGAAAAAGGCAACTTGGTCTAAAAGGGATTGAGACTGCTCTTCCATTGATTTACTCGATGCGGCAGCTTCTTCAACAAGTGCAGCATTTTGTTGTGTCATTTCATCCATTTGACTTACCGCTGCACTCACTTCACCAATTCCCGCTGATTGCTCTTTACCTGCACTATCTATATCTGCAATCATGCTGCTAACTTCTTCAATAGCCGACACTAGCTCGCTGAAGGTTTGTCCGGTTTGGTCAACTAGTTTTGTACCTTGTCCTACGGCTTCGACACTGTCATTTATTAAGCCTTTTATCTCTTTTGCTGCACCGGCAGAGCGTTGTGCTAGGTTCCTCACTTCAGCAGCAACAACAGCAAAACCTCGTCCTTGCTCGCCAGCTCTGGCTGCTTCAACCGCTGCATTTAAGGCAAGTAGATTGGTTTGAAAGGCTATTTCATCAATAACGCTAATGATATCGGCTATTTTTTTACTGGATTTATTTATATCACTCATGGCAGTAATTGCATTACGAACTACCGAGCCCCCATTCGAGGCTTTTTCCATAACAGAGCTAGATAATTTACTTGCTTCTGTTGAGTTTTCAGCATTTTGTTGAACTGTGCTGGTTAGCTCTTCCATTGCTGATGCCGTTTCTTCTAGGCTCGATGCTTGAGATTCAGTTCTATGGCTTAGTTCGTTATTACCTTGAGCAATTTCGCGTGATGAATCAAAAACATTAGTAGAAGCAGTACGTATTTCATCAACCATACTACTTAAGTTTTCAATGGAGCCATTCATTGCATTAGCTAACGCTAAAAACTCACCACCGTAATCACTGCGCATATTTTGCGATAAATCGCCATCAGCCAATGCTTGAGCAATATTAATAGCATCATTTATTGGCGCAATTATAGCGTCCATCAAGCCATTAATATTATCACCTAGATCTTTCATAAACCCTTGATACTGCGCTGTATCTATACGACTATCCAAGGTTCCTGCCATTGCATCAGTGATTAAGCTATCTATTTGATTTTGAGCATCTTTCTCTTCAGTTAAATCAACCCATTGCACTGCGGTACCAACGTGATTCCCGTCGTTATCTTTGAGTGCGATGGCTATTAACTGAAAGGTTAAGCCAACAATAGAAATTTCTGTGGTATAAGGTAGATTCGCAGGGTTACCTAATAAATTTTGCTGATGAGCAGGATTTTTATGGAAACTATCGAAGTTAGTACCGACCATAGTCGCAACACTAAATGAAGGTAATACAGTTTGCAGCTGTGCTTCTCGTCGGCTCAACATTTTAGTTACTGAAGGATTAGCATATACAATATTGCCTTGAACATCTGCCATCATCAGGTTGGTTGTCATACCCTCTACGGCTGAGGTTAATCGCCCTACTTCAATCGCACTTTCTCTTGCTGCGGTGACATCTTGCCACTCTAAAGCGTTGCCTATGTAGTTACCACTGGCATCCATAATTGCAGTGACATTTAATTCAAAGGTTAGGTGCTTAATTTGAATATCTGTGGTGTAAGGTAAATTATTCGGGTCGTCTAATAATTTACGTTGATGAGCCGGATTTTTATGGAAACTATCGATATTAGTACCGATTATTATTTCTGGATCGGCTTTAAAGCCTGGCCAGTTCTCTGCAAACGTGGCTTCATGCTTTTTCAATAAAGCTAAAGTTGCTGTGTTGGCATACGTGATAGTAAAATCTCTGTCGATCATAATATTAGCAGTAGCTGATTGATCGATAGCACCTTGTAACTGAGCCGCTCTATTCTCTTGTGCTCTTGCTACGGTGACATCTTGCCACTCTAAAGCGTTGCCTATGTAGTTACCACTGGCATCCATAATTGCAGTGACATTTAACTCAAAAGTGAGGTGCTTAATTTGAATATCGGTGGTGTAAGGTAAATTATTAGGGTCGTCTAATAATTTACGTTGATGAGCCGGATTTTTATGGAAACTATCGATATTAGTACCGATTATTATTTCTGGATCGGCTTTAAAGCCCGGCCAATTTTCTGCAAACGTGGCTTCATGCTCTTTCAATAAGGCTAACGTTGCTGCGTTGGCATACGTGATAGTAAAGTCTCTGTCGATCATAATATTAGGAGTAGCTGATTGATCGATAGCACCTTGTAATTGCACTGATATATTTTGTTGCGCTCTTGCTGCAGTGACATCTTGCCACTCTAAAGAATTACCTATGTAGTTACCACTGGCATCCATAATTGCAGTGACATTTAATTCAAAAGTTAGGTGCTTAATTTGAATATCGGTGCTGTAAGGTAAATTGTTAGGGTCGTCTAATAATTTACGTTGATGAGCCGGATTTTTATGAAAACTATCAATGTTAGTGCCAATAATCACTTCAGCATCCGCTCTAAAGCCCGGCCAATTATCTGCAAACGTGGCTTCATGCTCTTTCAATAAGGCTAACGTTGCTGCATTGGCATACGTGATAGTAAAGTCTCTGTCGATCATAATATTAGGAGTAGCTGATTGATCGATAGCACCTTGTAATTGCACTGATATATTTTCTTGCGCTCTTGCTGCGGTGACATCTTGCCACTCTAAAGCGTTACCTATGTAATCACCTTCTTCATCAATAATAGCACTAACATTTAACTCAAAAATTAGGTGCTTAATTTGAATATCAGTGCTGTAAGGTAAATTGTTAGGATCGTCTAATAATTTACGTTGATGAGCCGGTTTTTTATGAAAACTATCAATGTTAGTACCAATAATCACTTCAGCATCCGCTTTAAAACCTGGCCAGTTATCTGCAAACGTGGCTTCATGCTTTTTCAATAAAGCTAACGTTGCTGCGTTGGCATAAGTGATAGTAAAGTCTCGGTCTATCATAATAAAAGCTGTCGCAGATTGATTTAGAGCACCTTGTAATTGTATTGCCAAAGTGTCTGTTTGTTTGGTTTTCATGTCCATAGTCGATCCTTTTATACTATTATCTTTTTCCACAGCTTCAGCTGCTTCAATCATGGTGGATGCAAGGGTTTTATATACTGCTGTCCATGCTTTTTTTACTGATGGTGTAAATTCTTTATCTAATCCTATCGCAAGCGTTTTAAGTAATGCTGCGCCAACCGTGTCATAGTGCTCTGGTTTAGTGCCATACTGAACGTGCCTTGCACCGAGTTTTTGCACTGCCGGAATTAACTTCTCAGGCTCATTAAGTAATTTGACGGCTGTATCTAACATCGCCATCAACTTCTTACCTTGCTCTGTTATATCACTGGGAAATAATGATTTAAGCGAGGGATCCATTTCAAAAAGCGTGGTGTAAAAAATATCTGCAGCTTGTGGTGCAATGGGTAAAACCTTCTGCCAACTAGCCTGCACTACACTTATCTGTTTTGGGGTCATAAGTTATTTCCTATTTTATTTACTTGCCATTTTCTACACTGATTCATTAAACTAAAATTGAATTACCTTTTAAGCATTCTCAACTTCATTTGCCTGTTTCGATTCAGTATTTGCTTGTAATACCGATTGCTCTGCAATATTGCTGGCGTTAGCTTCAGCTTTATCGATGCAATACAAATCATCTTCATTAAGTAGTACTTTACTGTCGAGCAAAATAATAAGTTTTTCTTCTATTGACGCTAATCCTTTTAAAAAACAGCTATCAATATTGCTACCAAAAGCAGGTGCTTTACGAATTGACTGGTTATCAAATTTGTAAACCTCTGATACTGCATCAACTACAATACCTACCACCATAGTGCGATCATTGGCTTGATGGCGTAATATAATGGTGACGGTTTGTTCATTGTATTCAAGCGCTTCTTTGCCAAAACGTAGTCTTAAATCAATGATAGGAATAATGACACCACGTAAATTAATCACCCCTTTTATATAGCTAGGTTTATTTGGTAGCTCTGTTACTGAGCTCCATACTCTGATCTCTTGTACACACAAAATATCAACGCCATACTCTTCTCCCTGTAACAAAAAGGTAAGATATTCTTGTTCTAATTCAGCCATCTTATTCATTCCTTTTAGTTAATGTTGTGATGCGTGTTTTTCGACTTTTTGTAAATGCTCAACATTTAATAATGTCACTACGTTTTTACCTACATTGATCAAACCCTCAATATATTGAGGTTGAATACAACCGCCAAACGCCGGCGAACTTTGAATATCATGTTCTTCAACATTTAAAACATCTGAAACAGCATCTACCACAAAACCAATAGTCTTTGATGAGTCTTCGTCATGATAGGTAAGTACAATCACCACTGTGGTATCATGATAACTTGCTTGACCAACATTAAATTTAAGGCGTAAATCAACAATAGGGACAATAATGCCGCGCATATTAATAACGCCTTTGATATAAGTAGGTGCATTGGGAATTTTTGTCGGTACTTCCCAGCTTCTGATTTCTTCAACACAAAGAATATCAACTGCATATTGCTCTTGTGCTAGCATGAAGGTTAAGTATTGTTCACCGCTAGTGATGAAATCTATTCCTTCTATAGAGTGCTCTCCTTCAACAGGAATATCAGTGGCAAGCTCTTGAATGTCCATTAACAATGCTCTCCTATTGCACTTTGATTACTGGTGCTATTTTTCTGGTGTTTGTTTTGGGCATAACTGAGCGCCATTTGAATCATTCCTGGAATATCTAAGATCATGGCAACTGAGCCATCACCTAAAATTGTAGCGCCTGAAATCCCTATGACTTGTTGGTAATTATCTTTCAGACTTTTTATAACCACTTGTTGCTGAGCAAGTAAATGGTCAACCATCAAACCTACTTTTTGTCCATCTGCTTCAACAACAACCAATAGCGCATTTTCAATATTGGTGAAATCTGTTGTTAAACCAAATAATTGATAAACAGGTAAAATAGGGACGTTTTCATCACGTAGTCGATAAAGGGTCATATCACCCGACACTTGATTAATAAGCTCTCTATCTACTTGTAGTGACTCAACAATAGAGATTAACGGTATGATGTAAGTTTCAGTGCCAACTTTGACTAATTGACCATCTAGAATAGCGAGCGTTAGTGGTAGGTTAACTTTAAAGCAGCTTCCTTTCCCCATGGTTGAGTCAACTTGAATACGCCCCCCAAGTGATTGAATGTTTCGCTTAACAACATCCATACCAACGCCACGACCTGAAATATCGGTTACTTGATCTGCCGTTGAGAAGCCTGGTTCAAATAAAAGATCAAATACTTGGCTGTCGGTTAAGGTGGCATTTGGCTCAACAATGCCTTTTTCTACGGCTTTGGCAAAAACTTTTTGTCTATTAATGCCGCCACCATCATCATTTATTTCAATAACAATGTTGCCGCCTTGATGATAAGCATCAAGAGAGATAGTGCCTTTTTCTGGTTTGCCATTTGCAAGTCGAACATCGGCTGTTTCAATGCCATGGTCGACCGCATTTCTGACTAAATGAACCAGTGGGTCGCCAATTTGTTCCATAACAGTTTTATCTAATTCTGTTTGCTCACCTTTAATCACCAGCTCCATTTCTTTCCCGGTCTTATTGGCTAAATCGTGAACCAAACGAGGAAAACGATTAAAAGCAAAACTTATGGGTAACATACGAATACGCATGACGCTTTCTTGTAATTCTTTAGTATTTTGTAAAAGCTGCTCTAAACCACTGTTTAAACGTTCAATTTTATCCATTTGAAAGTCGCTGCCTAGCTCTGACAACATTGATTGGGTGATAACTAGCTCTCCTACTAAGTTAATTAAGTTATCAACTTTATCGACACCTACTCTAATTGAGCTAACTTCTACTTTTGCTTTTGCTTTAGGTTTGCTGGTACTGGCTTCATCAACAACAGTTGCGCTTGTATTTTGTGTCGTTTGTTCAGACTGAACAGCTACATCAGTGTTTTCCTCTGTAGTGTTTGCTTGTTCTATTTGCACTGCTTTTTCTGGCTGCTGTGCTATTGAATTTTCTTCAGGTTCAGGTTCAGCGTCGTTTTTATTTTCAGCTTTAGTTATTTCAAGTAGGCAGTCATCTTCTACCCATTCAAACACTTCAAGTATATCTTCTTGGCTTGCCTCGGTTTTTAATGTTAAATCCCAACTTAGGTATAACTCTTGTGGGTCAATGTCGGTTAATGCCGGTAATTCACTTGTATTAGCAACTGTGGTTAAATCACCAAGATCAGCCAAGGCATTGAATAGAAATAAGGGGTCGTTACCAGTTTTGGCAAGGTTGTGCTCTGGCACAAAATGAATTTGATAAATTGATTGTTCATCACTCGCTTCATCATTAACAGCATGTTCATTTTCAATCGTTGACGGTTCAGCATTAACATCATTTGTTGTGCTTGTATTCGCTAATGTTTGACTTAATTGCTTAGTTGTTTGCTTAATTTTTTCTTCATCGTATTCTTCATCATCTCGTGCAGCCTCGATAAGTAAGCGCATGCAATCAACTGATGTCAGTAATATTTCAATGTCTTTGGGGTCTACTTCTCGTCGACCATCGCGCATTTCATCTAATAGGGTTTCAACTAAATGAGTAAAGTCAGTAACTGCATCAAAACCGAATGTACCTGCGCCACCTTTTATTGAGTGGGCAGCTCTGAATATTGAATGGATAGTTTCATTATCGCCTGCCTCTAAATTAAGCAAGCTAGTTTCCATTAGCTCTAGACCTTCAAAGCTTTCTTCTAAAAAGCTAGGAATAAATTGTGATAAATCAACGCTCATAATTGTCGCCTTTATGCTTAACTGTGAGTTTAGCGAACCACTCTTTTTATTGTTGCTAATAACTTGTCAGGATTAAAAGGCTTAACTAGCCACCCTGTAGCTCCTGCGGCTTTGCCACGCATTTTCATATCAGTAGAGCTTTCCGTAGTTAACATCAATATAGGAGTAAATTTAAAGTTAGGGAGTTTGCGTAATTCTCCACAAAGTTCTATGCCATCCATATTGGGCATATTGACATCAGAAATAACTAAATCGAACTTTACAGACTGCGCTTTACTTAAGCCTTCAAGACCATCTTTGGCTTCGACGGTTTGAAAGCCTGCACTTTTTAGCGTGAAACTGACCATGTCTCTAATTGAATTAGAGTCATCAACAACCAGTACATTTGCCATAACTTTTTCCTCTTTTTCTTCTATTTAAGAAACTATTTATTATTTTAAATTTTGATAAAATTGACGTTGAATTTATGTGGTTAATTAGGCAAATAATCCTGTAAAATAGCTTCCTTAATACCTAATTGAAGTATGCTTTCATGAAATATGCTCGATGTAGATTGCCATTTTAGCTCCTTACCTTGCGCTAAAATATATGTAACTACGGCCAAAATAAACTGCACGCCAATAGTATCTATACGTACTAAGGCACTATCATCAAGGGTAATGATAGGATTCTCATCAATAATTGGTTGAATTTCTAAGCGGTATTCATCTACTTGGGTAATGGTTAACTCACTAGGGAATTTTATCACTCAGCTATCCTTTTCATCGTTAATATTTGCCAACTGAAATTAGTTAAGTTTATTTAAAACAACTTATTAATTTATTTCTTATCGATTTTAACTATATGTCAGATTTTCATTAAATCAAGAAATGACAAAAAAAAACAATAACTTTATTTAACCATTTGAATTTTAAGCAAAATAAAAGGTAGAGTTTGTAAGTGAAGTAGCCATTAGCCTTAATTTATTCGCTAGCACAGATGTTCAAAAGTGCAAGAAAAAAACTAACTTTATTTTTTATTTTTAAGAACTTAACTGCTGAACTGCAAGTTCATTGGTAGCATTTAACGAGGAAGGTAAATAATCATAAAGACACAAAATATTGCAATTAGCCAGAAGACTTTAATAAAAAAACTAATTTTGCTACGTTTGTTTTGTGGGTGCTTAATGGGTAATGCCATACCGCAATGCTTGCAAGTATTGTTATTAACGCCATTTGTTTTTACCTCAGTTTCACCCTGACAATAAAGGCATTTTTTATTCTTTTCGCTCATGTTGCATTCCTCTAGGCACTTTACTTTTTTGTCTATTGAGACGTTAATTGATGATATAGCTGAGGTAAACGTACAGGCAATTGTTCAGGCCTTAAAATAACGGTAAAACCATCATTACCAAACAGATAAGGTAAATAGTCTTGGGCGTCTGTATCAATAGTAATACAAAAAGGTTTTATTCCTAACCGTTTTGCTTCCTTGATGGCATTATGGGTGTCTTCTATGCCAAAACGCCCTTCGTAATGATCAATATCATTGGGTTTACCATCGGTTAGAATCAGTAATAATTTTTCCGTTGTTTTTTGCTCAATTATCACTTGCGTTGCTTGACGAATAGCTGCGCCCATTCTCGTGTAAAATCCCGGCCTAATTGCTTGAATGCGTCCCCGAACGTGATCATTATATGATTCATTGAAATTTTTGAGCATGGTAAAACGAACATGGTGCCGTTTTACTGAGGAAAAACCATACATAGCAAAATTATCACCAACTGATTGTAGTGCTTCACCAAAAAGTAATAAGCTGTCTTGAACTACATCAATAACACGGCTTTCATTATCTAAATGTGCATCGGTAGACATTGATAAATCGGCAAGTAACAAGCACGATAAGTCACGATTGTTACCGCGAAAAGATTTAAACAAGCCTTTTTCTGCACTTGGCGCAATTTTGCTTTCAACATGAAAGTCTAACCATGTTGATAAATCTATTTCTTCACCTTGTGGTTGCGCTTTTAACCAATATCGTACACTGCGTAATTGCTCAAATTGTGCTTGAATAGTTTTCGATATTTTTTGTAATTTTACCGGCAATTTGGCTGGTTTAGCGTCTTTAGGCAACATAGGTTGTAATACACAACGATCTTTTTGCAGTAATTGCTTTTTATAGTCCCACTCTGGCAACTTAATACCTTGACCTAATGGAATATCGTCTTGTGACGCTGAAGGTAAATCAAGATCAATCTTAATTTGCGCGCTTTTTTGTTGCTCTTGTTGTTTTGCTAGGGTGATTTTATCTAAGTCTTCAACTGCTCTTGAGGTATCATCGTCATCATCACTGTCGTCACAACCACGATCGAGTTTGGAAAACTCACTCCAAGAAAATAAACTTTCCAGACGAAATATCATCATCCCTTGTCGTTCATCAGGGGCGTCAACACGCTCGGCTTTTTTTCGACTTGTTTTAGATTTTTTCGCTGAATTATTGTGCAGTTCTTCATCGTCTTGAGTTTCTGCTAGATCTTGATATTCAGCCATTACCGTTTCATCAGAGCAAGCTGATGGATATAACCATAAATAAACGGCTTTGGGGGCAAAGTTAACTACCGGAAATTGACTTACAGAGCCCGGTGTTAAAATGGCTTTAACAATAGCTTGCTCCATTTTTTGTTCAGCTTTTGGCAAAGTATCAATGTTGGGGCGACTTTCAACAAAAGCTTTGGCTAGTTTTACATAACGGCTTCGTAACGCTGGAAAATTTTCTAAAACATCAACCACTAAATTTTGGTTATCTATTGCCCAATGGCTAAATTGGCCATTATGATGTGCAGCTAATACCGCTAACCAAATATATAAATCATGGTTTAACGACTTGTCAGCAAAAATAGCTAGCGATTCAGGTAAACGTAAGCTTTCTTCGTCTTGCCACGCCAAGCTAACTAATTGATTATCGCCTGAAATTTTTTGTAATAAACTTTTACGACTTAAGTATTCTCGCCCTGTTGCCACTTCAATGCGTTTTACAGCATCGCCACCTAAAGCGCGAAAAATCATGCCAACGGATTTATGTACTTGGTCAAAGGAGACGCGGGCATGATCAAATTCAGGATTCGCTTTACGTGTAATATATTTATGCCACAGACCGCCAACCCACTCTTCCATAATCTAAACCCAACCAACTGATAATATAATAAAGTGATTGTAACAAATGCTATTTAGCTAACTGTGACTTGGGTCAATAATCCGTTAATTATCATCAGTGATATAGGCAGAGAAAATCAAGGTTTAGGAAAATTTAAAATGGGATCTGTTTTAAATCGAGGAGTACACTCATCGGCCGATTCGTTAACAATTAAACGACGAAAAGATTCATCTAAGGCAAGCCATTTGTCGACTAACTCAGCATTGGCATGGGTTTCAGTAAAGGCTTCAATTAATAGCTGCTTTCTTACCTCAAATAATTCATCAGGAATAAACATATGATTGTGTGTTGCTGGTGGTGTTTTTCCCACATAAACATTCGTACCACCGAGCACTTTTTGCATAAAGTCTATTTGCTGATTTTCAATGTGCTCTTGGGGTATTGCCAAAAAATATTGTTTTAACCAAGGATGCTCATAAACCTTGTCATAAAAAACCTTATTAATTTTCACTAGGCTTTCTCGACCACCCATTTTTTCAAAATCGGCTAACTTGGTCATACTATTCCAATATAAAATACGTTGTTTAAGGAAACTATAGACTAATCCATTAAAAAATTGGCAATTTATTCGCCATCGCTCTAGCTAAATTAAGCATACCTATCAAAACGAAACAAGCATGCAGAGTAACAAAATAAAAAACAGTGATCATTACTGAAACACCAAATTGAGCTGAATAAAAAATATAAAAAATAGGCGCCACACCTAGCATGATTCCGGCTAGTGCTGAAATTTGAATACTGCGAAACAAGTGAATTTTATTAAAGTTAGTAATTGGTTTAGGTTTAACTCTATTAGGCTGAGTTTGATACAGGTAGTAAATGAGTAGAAAAAAGCTGCCGATGGGAATAAGCAGCAAATTAGACAAATAAAGTGATTGGTAAATAATTGCCGGTTTATTATTTAGACTCGATTTCATACTTTATCCACAGTGATGCTAGCGCTTACAGCAAATAAATTAATGCTATTATGCTCGGCAGTAAAATAACATAAGCCATTAACAACCATCGCCAAAGTTTAGGTGCTTGCTTGAGCTCCATAAATACATCAATTATTTGTTGCCCCTTAAGAAAAACAATAAATAAAACGATAATAATATACAAGGTTTCTGGTGTATTAAAAAATTCAAGCAACAAGCCAATGTATGTAGAAATTATGGTTAAAGCAAGTAACCATAACCAGCTTAACGTATTTCTGTTGTTAGCGTTAGTTTGATTCATTTGTATTTATTGGGTTCATAAGTATTAAATAATATAAATTAGCGGGAATAAAATAATCCAAAGCATGTCTACCATATGCCAATAACTTGCGCCGGATTCAAACCCCGAAATGTTATTTTGGTTATATTCATTTTTAGCTGATTTTAAGGCAATAAAAGCCAGAATAACCATACCTAGCAATACATGCATTAAATGGAAAAAGGTAATCATAAAATAGAGTGTAAAAAAAGTATTGGTTTCAATATCAATACCTTGTTCAAATAACGATAAATACTCCCATAGCTTCACCACTATATAAACACTGGCAACCAACTTCGCGACAATCAATAAAGTCGCAGCTTGCTTGCCAAAACCTTGCTGCATTTTATTTAACGCTAAGGCAACAAAATAGCTGCTAGTAATTAATGTTAGGGTATTAATCAAGCCTGAAACTTGATGTAACTTGGCTTTACCCGCTATAAACATTTGTTCATTTAGCTGCTCACTAACAGCAAAACCGATAAACAAAATTGCAAATACCGTTAATTCGGCCAGAATAAAAAACCACATGGCTAAATCGCCCGGTAAGCGTTTATCTAACATTAATGTTGGTACTGTTTTAATTAGGCTCTGATCCATTTTTGTGTTGTTTAAATCTTTAAATTTATCACTTGGTCAAAAAAGGTGATATAATTACTTTTAGCTCTTAGAGGTAGTTTGATATGATCAAAAACAAAAATCTTGCCATTCAATTGTTTAAAAGAAGTTTACCAGAACTTGTTTCTGATGCTTGCCAATTAGAGGGGATAAACTTTACCGTGCCTGACGTCCAAACTTTGCTGGGAGGAATGGCGGTAGGTAACAAAGAACTTCATGAGCAAGAAATCGCGCTTAATCAAATTAAAGCATGGAAAACGATACTCGAAGATGTTGTTAACGATAAAGTAGAGATCACTCAAAAATATTCCAATAAAATTCACAATATCGCTGCAAAAGAAGATGCTATGGAATGGGGACGGTTCAGAAGTGGCAATGTGCTGATCTCAGGAACCGATTATTTGCCGCCAAAAGCCGAAAATCTAGAAGAGCATTATAATCAAATGTTGGATGATTTTTCTAGCGTTGACAACGATTACATGAAAGCGGTTTTTTTGTTTCTTCAATATTCGAAAAATCAGTTTTATTATGATAACAATAAGCGCCAAGGCCGATTTATGATGAATGCTTATTTGTTAAGCCAAGGGTTACCCACAATTAATGTTCCAAAAAAAAGAGAACATGATTTTAATAATGGCATGCTGAGATATTACAATTCGATTAATAATAACGCATCAGAAATGTACACTTTTTTGATGAGCTGCATTCACCCGACTATTGCTGAACAATTCGATATTCCGATTGTTGATTTCCAGAAATATAAAGAAAAACAGGGGCTAACCCCAGATAAACAGAGTTTAACATCGAGCACCTCTACATTGAAGATATAAGGCGTAAACGGGTTGTTACAAAGCTAAAGCTACCCAGCTTTCATCCTTTTTCGGCTGTTCCATTTGCCTAAACCATGCTATGTAGTGATCTAAATAGTTAGTCCCAACACCGTTAAATTGCCTTAACCATTGTTTCCAGCGCATCATCCAATTATTCAGCGTTTGTATATGGTAGACCCCATCTATTACTCGTTGATTGTTAATTGCAATGAGTCTCTTATGATCAATTTCGAAAGATAAATTATTAACAATCGTTTGATAAGAAAGGTTGCCATCGGTACACAGTACGCTCCCTGGGGTTAATACAGGCGCTAATGAACGCTCTAATTCTTCTCTTGTGTTTCGTTTTAACACACAGTGGGTGATGGAGCCATTTCGATCTAGCGCCAATAAAACGGGTGTTTTAGGTATATCATTGCTTTTTACGCCACGCTTACGAGCCGCACGATTCAAATAACGTTTACCTTTAAAAGATTCGTTAATAAAAGTTTCATCTGCTTCGATGATTCCATGAAGCTCTGACGGTTTTCTTTGCGTAGGGTTAGATAACAGTTTATGTCTCCAACGCCAGGCCGTTTTAACATTAATTCCCAGTCCTGAAGCCGCGTCTCTGATCTTAGATGAAAACCACATTTCTTCAGAATATTGATGCCATTTATTTTGTTTTTTCATACCAGACAGTGGAGTGCCCGTTAGTGAGTTGAAAGTGCGGTTGCAAGCCTTACACATGTAACGTTGTTGACCACGTGCAGTTGTGCCATGCTTTGTAAATTCGTGGCTTCCACAATGTGCACACTCAGATACACCTTCCTCATGCACAGCAATAGTCTTACCCACATGATTTGATGAAATCATGTCTTCAATACGTATTCTGAGTCGCTTGAGTTGAACAAAGGTCAAGCCTTCTAATTTTGCTTGAATATTCGAAAACTGCATACTGTCCATGAGTCCACCTGAATGATCACTATTTAATTCAGTATAGCTTACCAACACAAAAATGGATCAGAGCCTTTAATTAACACCCTTTGCTCAGCATTTACACTGATTGAAGTATTCATCGTTAAATACCGCCCATAAACACTATTAATCAAAATAAATACGAGCAACATCCATCAAGGCTTTTACCGTTTGCGGATCATCAGATAAAGGCTCAGCTAAACAACAGCGACAAACATCTATAGCATTCATGCCTGAGCTGATCATACGGGCTGCGTAAATTAATAAACGCGTCGAAGCAACTTCATCTAAATCATTTTGCTCTAATTTTCTAAGAGCGCTCGCTAACTCGACTAATTTAAAGGCTAAATGGGCTTCCACTCCGGTTTCTTTGATCAAAATTTGTTGCTCTATTTCTGGGGTTGGATAATCAAACCGCAGTGCAACAAAACGTTGCTTAGTACTTGGTTTCATGCCTTTAAGTAAATTTTGATAACCGGGATTGTAGGAAACAACTAACATAAAGCCCAGAGCAGCTTCTAATAATTCTCCGGTACGCTCTAATGGCAATACCCGCCTATCATCAGCAAGAGGATGTAAAACAACGGTGGTGTCTTTACGCGCTTCTACCACTTCGTCTAAATAGCAAATGCCTCCTTCTCTAACCGCACGGGTTAGCGGTCCATCTTGCCAGTAGGTGCCTTGTGGCCCGATTAAATGTCGACCAACTAAATCAGCAGCAGTTAAGTCATCATGGCAGGAAACAGTATAGAGTGGCTTATTTAATTGTTCTGCCATATGGGCAATAAAGCGTGTTTTACCACAACCGGTCGGTCCTTTAATTAATACCGGTAATTGATGCTCAAAAGCGTGCTTAAATAAGGTAACTTCATTGCCTTGTTCTTGATAAAAAAGCTTACTTGTAGACAGGTTATTTGTGGACAGTTCGTTTATAGACATAAGGTTACAACTCAATAATTTTCAATAAAGATAAAATAACTTGCCTCGATTAAAACTTCAAACCACAACAACTGCTTGTTTGATAAGGATCATTGAAAAGTTAAAGTTAGTTTATTTCTTTAAGATAATACGCTTTAACTTTTAAAGTACGTGGAGTTTCGTTAGAATCAGATTTGATAAAAATTTCATTATTTAAATAGCCACAATATGCACCTACTTCTTGAATATCTTCCCCTGATTATTTTTTTTATTGTTAATAAGTTTGCTGACTTTTATTGGGCAACTGGCTCCCTCATTGTTACTACTGCAATGCAACTAAGCTACTATCGCTTCAAAAAAGAGAAGATACCAACGCGGCACTGGGTAATATTTAGCTTGGTATTAGTTTTTGGTGGTTTGACTATTTATTTACACGATGATGCTTTTATTAAATGGAAAGTAACCATTATTAATGCTTTTTTTGCAATAGCATTAATTGTTAGTAATCATGTTTTTAACAAAAATATTATTAAACAATTCTTGGAAGAATCTCTATCCTTACCTGAAAGCATTTGGACAAAATTGAATTTTGCATGGGCATTATTCTTCGCTGGTATTGCCGTACTCAATTGGTATGTCGCGTTTAATTTTGATCTTGATACTTGGGTTAATTTTAAAGTATTTGGCTTAACTGGCCTTATGTTTGCTTTTTCCATTGTAACAATACTCTTTTTAAATAAATATTTAGTTGATGAAAATGAAGACATTAGCAACGCCATTGAAGATAGTGTTGAAATATCTTCTAATGTGATTACCAAACCGCAGCACAATAGCGATAATGACAAAATATAGGAAAATTTATGTTCTACTTAATTTACAGTGAAGACGTTACCAACAGTTTAGAGAAAAGATTATCGGTAAGAGAACATCATTTAGCGCGTTTAACAGCCTTACAAAACGAAGGACGTCTTTTAGTTGCCGGCCCTTGCCCTGCTATTGATAGTAACGATCCCGGAGAAGCAGGTTTTACCGGCTCATTAATTATTGCTGAATTTGAAAGTTTAGCGCAAGCACAAGCATGGGCAGATGATGACCCATATATTACTGCTGGCGTTTATGAAAAAGTTACCGTAAAACCTTATAAAAAAGTTTTACCTGCATAACGAGTTGTTTAAGTAGCTATTCAGCTTAAAAAAGTTAGCTAAACTTTTTTAAGCTGACTTTTTCAACTAAGCTGTAACTAGTCAATATTTAATAACTGTAAATAATTTTTCCCATTCGAAATATAAACTGTATTTATAAAACATGATAAAAAAAACACTTACCTTAGGATCTTTTATCCTCGCTCAACTTGCACTGTCACTGCCTGTTTATGCTCAAAAAACATTAACAGAATGTGAAGAAGTTAAACAAGCTCCTGATAAATATTCTCGGTGCTTAGATGAAGTAAAAGAAACATTAGATAAAGAACTACAAACTTGGGTTAACCATCATGTTTTTAATATGGAAGAAAAAGCGCTAGTCACAGGGCGTTATTCGGCAATGAAAATGTTTAAACGCTCGCAAAGTAATTTTATTACTTTTCGTGATAACGACTGCCGCTGGCAATACCTAGCTATTTCCCCCGCAAAAGGTGCCGGCATCGCCTATAAAACATGTTATATCATAGTCACTCAAGCGCGTATTAAAGAGTTGAGTATTGTTCAGTAGTATAAAATATTAGCTTTGCTTAACTTGTGCTAACTCTGCGGTAACACTTTCTTCATCGCTAAGTAAAACAGCCAACCAACGCCCTTCGGGGGAGTTTTCAAAGCCTATTTTTAATATCATGGTTAACGGCACACTTAGCAACATACCCACAGTACCAAGTAACCATCCCCAGAAAATCAACGATAAAAATACCACTAAGGTTGATAAGCCAAGACCTTTGCCTAAATATCTTGGTTCAATCATATTGCCCATCACCATATTAATAGCAACATATCCTAGCCCGATAAAACCAGCCTCACCTAAACCTAATTGTAATGCAGCTAATGTCACTGCAGGTAGTGCGGCAATAATAGAGCCGATATTGGGAATATAGTTTAGCAAAAAGGCAAAGACACCCCACAATAAATAAAAGTCTAAACCAAAAGCCCATAACATAACTGAAACAATAATACCGGTGGCAATACTCACCAATGTTTTTATCGCAATGTAGTGATTAACCGAGGCCAAAAAACGCTCAATTTGTTTTAAACGCATGTCAGGATCATCAAGAGCAAAGTGCAATTTAACGGGAAAAGATGATGCTTCAAAAAGCATAAAAACGACGGTAAGTATAATTAAAAATAAATTAGCCATGACTGATCCAAACCCGCTAAGCATGTTTGCTGCCATGCCCATAGCGACAGCGGGATCAAAGTATTCTAATAAAATAGCCGAAGATATTTGAATATTATATCGAGATAATACAGCCGTTAACCACGTAAACTGCTCTCTGAGTTGCAATCGATATTGTGGAATTAGCTGTGACAACTCATTTAATGATTTACCAACTAAACCTGCTAAAGACAAAGCAATAGTGACAAAAAGACCGATAACTAATATAACTGAAATCGCTTTTGGCACTTTAAATTCACTAGCCTTTGAAACCAAAGGATTGCAAATAATAGCAATAAATAAAGACAACAAAAAAGGCACTAAAATATTGGCCGCGGTTTTAATGCCTGCAAAAATTATAAAAATGGCGGCAATAGTAACAAATACTTTAACAACACTGGCTTGCTTTGGGGTTACGCCCATAAAGGTAATTCCTTGAGAACACTAAAAAACTAATTACATACCTATATAGGTAAATCAGGTGATGGAAAATTAAAGTATAATTTTTTGTTCGTAGGCGGGATTTTAATCGCGCTTATACAAGCGCGAACAAGTTCCCGCCTACGAAAACAACGATACCTGAACTATCTATATTGGCGCGAATTATATTATTATAATGAATGAATATACATGAAAATTGATATCAGTTACATGGTACGGCGAATTAAAGTCACGCTCGACATTGTTAACAAACGCCGACAGCTAAGTAGCCCTATTAAGCCAACAAACACAGCGCCTGCAACCACACCCAAAAGCCAAAATTCAAAATGAAAGCTAGTTTGCATTTTAAATAGGTTACTTTGCAATAAATAAACCGTGAGTTCCATGGCAACACTCGCCATAAAACCGGCAATAGCACCTAAAGCGACAAACTCCAATAAAACACTATTACGCAGCAAACTCCCTTTAGCGCCAAGAGTGCGTAATATTGCTATTTCTCGCTCTCGCTCTTCCATACTTGCCTGTACTTGGGCAATGAGCACTAAACAACCGGCAAAAACTACTAACACTAAAATAAACTCAACCGCTTTAGAAACTTGATCAATAACTTTTCGCAATTGTGAAATCATCGCATCGACATCAATGACACTAGTCGTTGGATAAGCACTGAGAAAATTCTGCATAAGTTTTTTCTTATGCTCTGGTACATGTAAAGAAGAAATATAACTGGCCGGGAATTCTGCTAACACTTGTGGACTAAATATCATATAAAAGTTTGGCTGCATTGATTGCCAATTTACTTCTCTAATACTAGTCACTGGTACTGTAAATACTTCACTGCCGAGTTGAAAGGTTAACTTGTCACCTAATTTTATCTCTAAACGCTCCGCGATAGTTTTTTCAATAGACACTGCTGCGCTGTTATCACTAAACCATTGCCCTTGCGTTATTGTATTTTCATTAGGTAACTGTTCTCGCCACGTTAAGTTTAACTCTCGACCAACGCCTTTTCGACCATTATCACTACCATCAATTTGTTCTTTTGACGCTTGCTTGGTAATTTTATCTGTATTAATAGCGGTTAATCGACCACGAACTACCGCATAAAGGTCACTAGCAATGATATTTTCTTTGGTGATGAACTGCTCAACCTCAGAAACTTGCTCTTTAGCAATATTAACTAAAAATAAATTTGGTGCATGTTCTGGTAACTGTGCTTGCCATTCATTCAATAAAGCACTTTTGATCACAATGATCATCAAAAGGAGTTTTATTGCAATAGTAAAGCTGACTAATTGCACACTATTTGCCTGAGCTCTACGTTGCAAGTTAGCTAAGGCTAAATGCCACGAAGCACCAGATTTTGTACCAACTGAGCGGCTAATTCGCATCAACAAACGACCAAAAGCTAACAATAATGCTGAAACGACAACACCGGCAATCAATAAAGTAAAACTTAAACTCAAATCTCGACTAAATAAAACCAATAAAGAGAACAGCGCGATAAGCGGCGGTAATGCATAAAGAAGCTTGGTAGAGCTATTATTAATTGTGCTGCCAAGGTTTGCTGCGCGAATAACAGCTAAAGGCGATGTTGCTATCAGTTGTTTTAGCGGTGAAATAGCAAATGCTAGTGAGCAAACTATGCCGGTAAGAATAGCCATAAACAAGGGGTAAATGCCTAGCGTTGCCAGTAAAGGTGTGCTATCCCCCTTAACAGCGGCGTTAACAGGTAGATAATCTTGTATTGCAACTAAACCTATTTGTGCAAGCAAATATCCCAAAAGTAAGCCAATACTAATACTAAATAAACTTAATAAACTCCAATGCAAATAATATAATTTTTTGATGTGTGAAGAAGAAGCGCCCATCGCTTTATAAACCGCGACACTAGTTTGATGCTTTTCAGCATAACGCCTACTTGCCACTGCAACAGCAACCGCAGCGAGAATAATGCCAAGTAAACTCGCTAAAGAAAGGTACTTCTGCGCATTATTGAGGGCATTAGCAAGTGGTGATTGTTTCGACTGAATATTGTACCAACGTTGAGCGTCATTAACTTGCGGTTTAAGCCAATTATCTAATGCTTTAATATCACTGCCATTTCCTGAAAATAAATATTTATAGGTTAATCGACTGCCGGGTTGAATCAGCTTTGTTGCTTGCATATCCTCAAGGTTCATTAATACTTTCACACCTGAGGTAAAAACACTAAAAGAGGCATCAGGTATTTGGGTAGTGATCGCTTTAATAACAAAACTAGCTTCACCAATATCAATGCTATCGCCGAGTTTTACCTTGAGTAAAGACAATAGCTTTTCTTCAATAAATACTGTACCTAACGCTGGTGCATGAACAGCGCTAGTCTCATCACGATCACCATCAAAGCTTACTAGTAATTCACCGCGCAACGGATAACCATCAGAAACAGCTTGAATTTCAACAAGCTGCATATTATCACCCGCAAAAACCATCGACGACATTAACACTTGTTGTGCCTGACTAATGTTTAATTGCTCACTTTGCGTATTAATAGCGGTGAGCGTTAACTGTTGAGTTTCATTGAGGTTTAAGGTTAAAGGTAAAGCCCTACTTGTTTGTAATACTCTATCGGCTGCAATAAAAGTGGTACTTTCATTGATTAAAGCTTGCTTAATTTTTTCTGAGAAACCAGCTAAAGAAAAAACACTAGCAACACCAAGTACAATCGCTAGTACCACAATGGTCAACTCACCTCGTTTTAACTCATGCTTTAATAAACGTATTGATTGTTTTGACCAGTTTGATTTGAATAAACTCATGCTGTTTTCTCAGCTGGCGCAGCAGTTTCAGTAATTGTGTGTGTCTCAACTAGCTTACCATCACTCATTTCCACCCGTTGTTGACAGCGTCTAGCTAAGGTTAAGTCGTGAGTTACCAAAACGAGGGTTGTACCAAACTGCTTATTTAAATCAAATAATAAATCGGCAATATGCGTAGAGGTATGCTTATCTAGATTCCCTGTTGGCTCATCAGCAAACAAAATATCAGGTTTAGTAATAAATGCCCGAGCAATGGCAACTCGTTGTTGTTCACCGCCTGAGAGTTGCGCAGGAAAGTGATTAACGCGCTCACTTAAGCCCACTTGCGCTAATAATGATAATGCCAATTGTTTAGCGTCAAGGTTATTAGCAAGTTCTGCTGGTAACATTACATTTTCTAACGCGGTCAAGCTGTTAACTAATAAAAATTGTTGAAAGATAAAACCAACATGCTCCGCCCTAACTTGGCTACGTTGCTCTTCATTTAATTGGTGCAAAGCTTTATTTTTAAGATAAACTTCACCACTTGAGGGTAAATCTAAACCGGCAAGAATAGATAACAAAGTCGTTTTACCTGAGCCAGAAGAGCCAACAATAGCAAGTGTTTGCCCAGCAGTTACTGCTAAATTAACATCTTGCAATAAATTTAGTTGTTTATCTTCTAAGCTAACAAACTTAGCAAGCGATTGTGTTTTAAGAATAATTTTGGAATTTGATATCATGGTTAATAAGTCTTTCTTTCGTTTAACGATACTTTTTATTACTAGCGTTGGGCTATTTTTTATTAGTGATAGCCAAGCAAAAAATAATGATACTAGTAAACCTGCCTCTATTCTAATACTAGGTGATAGCCTAAGTGCAAGTCTTGGCATGAAAGAAAATCAAGGCTGGGTGTTTCAACTTAATCAGATACTTCAACAACAAAGTGCTAGCTATACATTAATCAATGCCAGCATTAGTGGCGAGACCACAGGAGGCGGTTTAACTCGCTTACCAAGGATTTTAGCTAAACAAAATATTGATTATTTGTTAATTGAATTAGGCGGAAATGATGGTCTTAGAGGTTTTCCGCCGCAGTTAATTAAAAACAACTTGTTACAAATAATTAGCTTAGCACAGCAAAAAAATATCAAAGTGCTCTTAATGGATATAAAAATCCCACCTAATTACGGTGCACGCTATAATAAGCTTTTCAATCAAACTTTTACTGAGGTTGCAAAACAAAGCAAGATTACACTGTTACCTTTTTTTATGGAAAGAATTGCGATCAAGCCTGAGCTAATGCAAGCAGATGGTATACATCCCAACATAGATGCTCAACCAATCATTATTACGTTTATGAAACAGCAGCTTGATACATTGATATCGCCCTAATTTTATCGTTTAATTTTCAGTTATTATAGGAAACCCGAGTACCATGGATTTTATTTGGATTTTTTTTGCTTTTGTTTGTGGTTTAGCTGCAAAAACTATACACCTGCCACCATCTATTGGTTTTTTGATTGCCGGATTTGCATTGAATTTTTTCGGTTACCAAGCTGATGATACCCTGACAGTTTTAAGTAATTTAGGCATTACGCTAATGTTATTTACCATTGGCTTAAAACTTAATGTTAAAAGTTTATTTAAAAATGAAGTTTGGTTAACTAGCTCCTTACATACTATTTTATGGTTAATATTAACCGTTGCCATCATTAAACTCTTTGCAATTTTTGCTATCAGTTATTTCACTCAACTAAACACTAGTACTGCAACACTCATAGCCTTTGCTTTAAGTTTTAGTAGTACGGTTTGTGCAATTAAGTTACTGGAAGAAAATGGCGAAATGCGTACTCGTCACGGAAAATTAGCCATTGGCATATTAGTTATTCAAGACCTAGTTGCTGTCGGATTTTTAGTGTTAGCAACCGGAAAAATCCCTTCTGTTTGGGCGCTAGCATTACTGCTATTGCTATTTATAAAGCCGTTAGTTAATAAGGTTGTTGACCATGTGGGTCATGGTGAATTAATTCCATTAATGGGATTTTTCATCGCTTTAGGTAGTTACGAGTTATTTGAGTTGGTCAATATTAAAGGCGATTTAGGCGCGCTACTCATCGGCATGTATTTATCTTCCCATCCTAAGGCAACAGAAATAAATAAATCGTTATTAAGTTTTAAAGATTTATTTCTGATCGGTTTCTTTTTATCCATTGGTTTTAGCGCAATACCTACATTAGAAATGTTAGGCTTAGCAGCGCTACTGGTATTGATTATGCCAATAAAATTCTCCTTGTTTTTTGGTTTGCTGACACTCTTAAAAATACGTTGTCGAACGGCCTACTTAAGTGCTTTAACTTTAAGTAACTTTAGTGAATTTGGTTTGATCGTCGCAGCAATTAGTGTTGCTAATGGTTGGTTAACTAATGAATGGTTAGTGATTTTAGCCTTAGCTGTTGCCATTTCTTTTGTTATTACTAATGTTTTATACCGCTTTGCCCATAGTTTCTTTAGTCTGCATAAAGAGTTTTTTCATCAGTTTGAACGAAAACAATGTTTAGCTGAAGATATCTTTTGCCAACCTACTCAGGCTCCTATTGTCATCATAGGTATGGGGCGGGTAGGTATGGGGGCGTATCGAGCCATTTGTGAGCACGGCAGTAAACTTGTTTGGGGATTAGATACTGAAGCAGAGAAAATTGCTTGGCTGACCAAACAAGGCGTTCAAGCTTACTATGGTGATGCTGAAGATGCTTTTTTCTGGGAGAAAATTAATTTATCCAAGCTAGAGCTAGTATTGTTAGCCTTGCCTAATGTCAGTGATAGTATCAGCATAACCGCACAATTAAAAACGGCAGGATATCAAGGAAAAATAGCCGCCATAGCGCGTTATGATGATGAACGTACTCAATTAGAGACTTTTGGTATTGACAAAGTGTTCAACTTTTACAATGAAGCGGGTGTCGGTTTTGCTGATGAAAGCATGGCACTTATTGATCCAAAACCCAGTAAGTAAAGCTAAATAGTAACCACTTTTAATTTGTGAACAACTTGTGCACAAGCACTTGATAAGCAGTGCTAAAGCTGTGACATAAAAACCGAAAGCAACAGGATAACACAATGACAACTTCGAATTAAAACTTTAAAATCATCAAGTTAAAAAACATATAAAAATAATTCGCATTAATAAAAACTTGCACTACACTTAATTAGTACAAGAAACACACAATGTTGAAAATTCATTTTTAGTCACTGTGTTTTCTCTCTATAGCACTCTTAACAGTAATATAGAAAATGCTCGCAGCAACAGTCATAAACACTCGCTGTTTATGCAATTTTTAGATATGTTTTATATGTGTTTTGTTATGTTTATTAGCGCACGGCTCAAACCCCTTTGAGCCATTCCCTTAAGCCCAAACTGATACGGTTTGGGCTTTTTTTTACACCTTTTTTGCAGAGAAATCGAGAAATCAATTACAACTTAAAAAGACGATTAAAATTATCCGTAGATAACTTAGCAATAGTTTCAACCGATTGACCACGAATACTTGCTAAATGTTTAGCAACCTCAACTACATAAGCAGGTTGATTTTCTTTACCACGGTGGGGAACTGGTGCTAAGTATGGCGCATCTGTTTCAATTAAAAAACGATCATCTGGCACTAGCTTCGCTACTTCTCTTAAAGCGCTAGCATTTTTAAACGTAACAATACCTGAAAACGAAATATAAAACCCCAAATCAAGTGCTTGTTTAGCCATATCCCAAGTTTCAGTAAAACAATGTAAAATGCCACCAACACTGTCTGCTTTTTCCGTTCGTAACATGGCTAAAGTATCTTCTTGCGCTGCTCGCGTGTGAATAATTAACGGTTTTTTAAGTTTTTTTGCAACGCTAATATGCTTTTTAAACGAATCTAACTGCAACGCTTTAGTTTCAGGGGCGTAATGATAGTCTAAACCTGTTTCACCAATAGCAATGACTCTAGGATTGTCAGCTAGTGCACGTAACTGCGCAACATCTACTTCATCATCTTGATTAAGCGGATGCATACCGCAAGAAAGCAACACATTATTAAATGCTTTTGTTTGCTCTACCATGGCAGGAAAATCTTTCAACGTGACGCTAACACATAAAATTTTATTAACATCTACAGCACTAGCCGCTTGTAATACGTTAGCTAGATCACCTTCAAAAAGAGATAAATCAAGGCGATCTAAATGACAATGTGAATCAATGAACAACAGATAACTCCAATAAAAAGGTTTACATTGTTAACGTTGGCTCAGAGGAGCTTAGTTGACGTGCAATAGACTGCTCTATTTGGTGACGTATCTTATCCGGATCATCAATAAAGCTAACACCGATACCAGCAGGTGTACCATTTTGTGCACCAGTTGGAGTTAACCAACAAACCTCACCTTTTACAAGTGAGGGTTCAAGCGAGTCAGGTAATAATACGTTTAACTCAACTGCTGCGCCTAGTTCATAAGGCTCTGCGGTGCGAATAAACAAGCCACCGTCCTTTAAAAAAGGCATGTATGAGACATATAACTCGTGCTCTGATGGAAATTCAATATTAATTGGGATCAAACTAGATCTCCTGCTCGTTAATTTGAGTTTGTTCAACTACTTCATTTGCTATTACATCACTTATCGCCATGATAAGTTGCTCACAAACAAATTGATGATTCGCCTGAGTGTAAGATTTTATTA
>Ga0316207_10000395_pt1 | contig 74645 bp, 81 predicted proteins | sample 6weekpyrite_MG_FD_204943 | JGI IMG/M metagenome (GOLD analysis project Ga0316207, IMG submission 204943) | Microbial mat bacterial communities from mineral coupon in-situ incubated in ocean water Damariscotta River, Maine, United States -... | ecosystem: Environmental > Aquatic > Marine >... | reverse complement strand
TGTTACAGCTGAACCTGTTTGATAAACGAGATTTATTAATGCTTCTCAGGTCCGAACCGGTGGGGCGATTATCGCCCCATGAAAACCAAATGGTTTTATTGTAAAGTTAACGGGACACCAGTGATATAAAATATTATTTTTTTAAGTGGGTGTCCTATTAACCTTTAAGTGGGTGTCCTATTAACCTCTATTAACCTTTAACCTCTATTAACCCATAACCGATTCCCTTGATGTATCAATTAAAGTTCCACCTGGTGATCTACTGATTGATACTGAAACTCACCAACCCGAACATCCACTATAGCAATAAGCCTGTATTCATTCTAAGCCTTTGTTTTTACTTGTTACTTAGCATGGATGTTTCGTTAGCGTTGTACAATCACTGCCTGGATCACCACCGGATATTACATAATCGCTATAAACAAGCTTTCTACCTAAATACCTGTCATATTAATGAAATATATTATTCACTGTAATTAAGGATGGAATGAAATTTTAACCATAAAATCGATACATTTATCGGGTTTTGTGTCTTAATACACATATAAAAACACTCAGTTGTTTTATATATAATGCGTTACAACTTTAGTGAATGAACGCACAGAAATACTGAATTAAATAGTTAACTATATATTTTCAAAGTCTAAATATACGTAAAAAATGATGTCAGTTTTTAAATTATGGCCCCCAAAAAGAGCTGAACACGATCGGTTTGAAGTTTTAATTAAGCCTCATATCAGTCAGCTCTACAAATTAGCATATCGCCTGACCGGCCAAAATTCAGATGCGGAAGATCTTGTTCAGGATGTTGTACTTAAACTCTATCCGCGACTGACTGAATTGGAGTCAGTTGAGAAACTTGGCCCATGGTTATCACGGGTCCTATATCGACAGTTTGTTGACCAGCAACGTGCATTGCAACGCTCACCTCTTGACTACACCGATGATGAGCAGCCACTTTATGCCGACACAGCGGCCTGTACACCTGAGCCGGTTGAGTTGCTCGAGTCTGAGCTAACACAGGATAAACTACAGGAAGCGCTAGATCAGCTTAACCCACAGCAGCGTCTGGTACTGCTTTTACACGATCTGGAAGGCTATACGTTAGAGGAAATTCATTTTATGCAGGATACCGCTGTGGGGACCTTAAAGTCTCGCTTACACCGCAGCCGAAATAAATTACGAGAAATTTTAAGCACAATGGAACCTTTTACAAACGCTGAGCGTGTTAATAGTTAGCAGAGACGAAATATGAATTGTACCGACATAGACAAGCTTAAAGATGATTACCTGAAAGGGCAGCTGCCTGTTTTACAGCACACCGCCACCGAGCAGCATTTGCTTGAATGCGAGAGCTGTCATGCCAGTATCGCTGCATCACGGAAAATACTCGAAGCACTGAAGCCACTTTCAGCGCCCGAGCCCCGTAAAGGTTACGTGGACGGTTTGTTTAAAGAAGTGCGAAAGCAGTATCCGGAAAAGTCATCCCGTCACTTTGTCGCAGGTTTTGCTACCGCAATGGCTGCGGGTTTTGCATTGTGGTTTGTGAGTACGCTTTTTGAGGTGCAGCAACAAACATTGCCGGCGCTTAATGAAATGACGGTTTCTTTAAATACTACGCAATCCGTCAGATTAATGTTTGATGCGCCGGATGATTATCAACGGATAACTTTGAGTTTAAAACTACCAGATAATATTGAACTAAAAGGTTATGCCGGACAGTCTGAAATTTCATGGGACACCAGTTTTTCCAAAGGGCCAAATATTTTGACTCTGCCAATTAAAGCGATAACAAAAGGTTCGGGTGAGCTGATTGCTCGGGTGAGTTATGGCGATAAATTAAAAGCATATCATCTAGTCATTAAAACGGCAGACAATGGTGTGGTGAACTATCAAGTTCAACCTTATCCATCTGCATAAAAAAATTTGGAGATTTAAAAACAATGAAAAAATTAAATATTGCCATTATGCTGGGCCTTGGCATGTCATTATCATTTACTGCTATGGCGGATGAAGATGACATGACAATTCGCATGATGGATATGAATGAAACTGCTTATGAAAATGTTATGAAAGAAATTGAGTTACCTGAGTCTGCGAGTGACATGGGTAGAGAACGTTCTGCTAAAGGCATTGCCAATGCAAATGAGCGTCGTGCACGTAACCAAGAAAGAGAGCATGGGGATGATGTAGAAATTGATGAAGTTGAAAATGAAATGGAGTCAGATGATAGTCAGGAAATGGCTAAAGAAGATCATATGACAGGACATGAACGAGCTGATGAAGTTAGAGCTACACCAGATCGACCAGAATTGCCAGAACGCCCTGAATTACCAGAACGTCCTGAGCTACCTGAAGCAGCCGAAGATAATCGCGCTGATCGCTCACATAAGTAAAACTCTCTTTACTTAAACATAAAGCCTCTGCCTGGTTTTCAGGTGGGGGCTTTGTCTGTTATATCATATTGGAAATGTTCATGTATCAATGGGTTCGTTTTTTAAAACTCTGTTTGTTTATACTATTAACCATTTCACCTATAACCGTTAGTGCATCCGTTAAAGATGATTTTCAGTCGGGCGTGAAATTATTTGAAAAAAAAGAATATGAAAAAGCTATAATTAAATTTGAACACGCCAGGAAACAGGGCTTAAAATCAGTCGCGCTGTATTACAACCTTGGCAGCACCTATTTTAAGCTGGAAAAATACAATAAATCTAAAAAATATTTCCATATCCTTAAAAAGCAGTTAGAAATGAAGTCGCTTGCTGAATACAACCTGGGGTTAATCGCCCTAAAACAGGGCGATAAATCCAGTGCGCTACAATACTTCAAGTCTGTAATAAAAGATAACCAGGATAGCAAGTTAGTTTATTTATCAAAGAAAAAACTAGATATCTATCAAGACGATAAAAAACCCTGGACTGCGTATGCGGGTTTAAGCCTGGGCTATGATAATAATATAAATATTGCACCGGTTGGAATTGTTGTTAATGAATCAGGCGCCTTTATAGACTATGTTGTAACAGCTGACTATGTTGTAAAGGGCAATAGAAAAAACGGCTGGATTAGTAATGTTATTTTAATTAATACCAATTATACGGCAACTAATTTGTACGATCAAAGCCAGTACGGAATTGGAATAAAAAAAACACGAAGGCATAATAGTCGCTGGAATAGCTCTATTAAATTCGACTATAACAAGCATGACTATTCACACCAGGACTATCTTTCAATATTAAAGCTAGAGATACTGGGAAAATATAACAGCTCTATAAATGATCGACTGTATTTCAGGTATCGATACGAAAATATATCCAGTGACCTGGCATTATATGATTATCTGGACGGTTGGCGACAAAAAATAAGAGCTGAATATAAAGGCTACAGAAAGAATAAAATCAATCGAATCTATTATGAGCTTGAGCTAAATAATCGTAAAGACCTGACATTAGAAGAAACCGGCGATCAGTTCAGCTACTCCCCGACTCGCCATACCTTGCGTGCAAAACATACAAGAGTGGTGAATAATAAATGGCGTGCCACCGGCGACATTGCCTTTCGTACAAGTGACTACCCAGTGACTTCGTCACAGAATAGAAATGACGATCGAATGAGTGTTGCCGCCTATGCAGATCAAAAAATAAATAAAACAATACAAATAAGATATAAGCTTGAATATTTTGATAACGGTTCTAGCGAAGCTATTTTTGATTACACAAGGACTGTGTTTACTGTAGGGCTTAATGCTTTTTTTTAACCCATAAAAATTTCATATCGATCATTCTCCAAGTGCACCAAAAACTATGGCAATGATATATGCAAGAGAATATAAAAGACGACTAAAAAGTCGCCTTTATATTATTAATATTGATTTTACTTTTTACCTGGCATTAATATGGGCACCTGGATCACCCTTTCTTTTTATAGAGAAAGCATTCGCTTCATAACTTAATGTTGAAACTCTTTTTTATTGGTACGAGAATTAGCTCACGAACAGAATTTGAATAACAACGAACTAAAGCTCACACCTGCGATGTAATTAACAGAAATATTTATCGTCGCAGATACAAGCCTTCGCGTGCCAACTGAATAAAATCTTTCAAATATGCCTGCTCCGCTTCACGCTGCCTTAGCGCTGCAAACAAAGTTCCCCGCATACCTTTTTCACCCAGCGGTTTTGCGCTCACATAATCGCGATCGATATACTCTTTCACCACCCAGTCAGGCAGCACAGCGATACCCCGCCCGGAGGCCACCAACTGCAAAATCATGACTGTGAGTTCAGACTGACGAATTTGTTTTGGTGATTTTTTTTGCGGATTTAAAAATTGCGTAAAAATATCCAGACGCTGTTTTTCAACCGGATAGGTAATCAGCGTTTCATCACTAAAATCATCTGCCTGCAAAAAGACGTTTGCGGTGAGAGGGTGATCATTCGCCATAATGCACAGAGCTTCATAATCAAACAACGGCTCAAAAGCAATGTCACTCAGCTCAACTTTATCGGTGGTAATCACCAGATCAATCTCTTCCTGTGACAGTGCTTTTATCGGCTCAAAACTATTTCCAAGCCGAATATCCACCTCCACATCCGGCCAGCGTTTACGATAATGATCCAGCGTCGGTACCAGCCATTCAAAGCAGCTGTGGCATTCAATGGTGATGTGTAGCCTGCCGGAATCGACCCCGGCTAAATGTTTCATTTCATACTCGGCAGTTTCCACTTCGGGCAATATTTTCTGCGCCAGATTCAACAGGCGTTGCCCAGCAGCACTTAGTCTCAGGGGTTTATTTTTACGCTGATACAGCTGAATATCGAAATAGTGCTCAACGGTTTTAATCTGATGAGATAGCGCCGACTGAGTCAGATGTAATCGCTCTGCAGCCCTCGCCAGGCTGCCGGTTTCCTCGATTGCCTTGAGACTCCTTAAATGCCTTAATTCCAGAAACATTATGAATCCTTTTCATCTATTACATGAATATTATGAAATTGATTCAATATTAACCTCCACCCATACTATGCTGCAAGCCCTAACTCAAACCCAATAAAAATAGTAAAGGTATCACCATGAGCATTGCACACAACCTGGGATTTCCGCGTATCGGCGCAGATCGCGAACTAAAAAAAGCACTGGAAGCCTATTGGCAAAAAAAAATATCCGCACAACAATTAGAAGACCGCTGCCAACAACTGCGCCAGCGCCACTGGCAACTACAGGCAGATGCGGGTATTGACTTAATTCCGGTGGGTGATTTCTCGCTGTATGATCAGGTACTGGATTTATCCTGTCTGTTGGGTGTAGTGCCGGCGCGTTTTAAAAGTCACAAATCCGGGCATCTTGTGAACAACGACACTTACTTTGCGATGGCCCGAGGTGAACAACGTAATGGCGAGGCAGTAGCCGCCTGCGAAATGACTAAATGGTTTGATACCAATTATCACTATCTGGTGCCCGAGATTCATAAAGACCAGACATTCGAACTGAGCTTCAATAAATTATTTAATGAAATTGAAGAAGCCAAAGCGTTAGGCATTAATGCCAAACCGGTTCTCATTGGCCCTATCACCTGGCTGTGGTTGGCAAAAATAAAAGGCGAGGATTTTGATAAACTGCAGTTGGTTCCATCACTTGTCCAGGCCTATCAAAAAATTTTTAACCGGCTGAAAGATCAGGGCATCGAATGGCTGCAAATTGATGAGCCGATACTGGCACTTGATTTACCCATTATCTGGAAAAGCACGCTTGAATTTGCATATCGTAAATTACGCACTGATAAACTAAATATTATTTTAGCAACCTACTTTGGCGAACTGGGTGATAACCTGACATTGACCTGCCATCTTGCAGTTGACGCCCTGCATATTGCTTTACCTAATGATACTGTGCAAGCTAAAAATCAGTTGGACGATGTGCTGAAATTTTTACCTGCGAACAAAATACTTTCACTCGGCGTTATTGATGGGCGCAATATCTGGCGCACAGATTTAGATGCCGTATTGCAAATTTTAGAATACGCAAAAGCAAAACTTGGCGAGCGTTTATGGCTAGCACCGTCCTGCTCACTCTTGCATGTACCGGTTGATTTAAATCGTGAAGAAAAACTCGACAGTGATTTAAAAAACTGGCTAGCCTTTGCAGTACAAAAACTCGAAGAACTCAATACCTTAAACTGTGTTTTAAACAACCATGAACAGAGGGTTGAGAAAAAGCTAGCATTATCTCGCGCGGCCTGTTTAAGCCGAAAAAATTCCAGCCGAATTCACCGTGCCGACATTCAACAACGGGTTAATTCTGTGACAGAAGATATGCTCAGCCGAAACAGCGAATTTAAAACCCGTAACAATATACAGAAACGCCACTTAAATTTGCCCGCCTTTCCAACAACAACTATAGGCTCATTTCCACAAACAACCGAAATTCGTCAGGCGCGCCGCAATTACAAAGCGAGCGTGATCAAACAGCACGAATATATTAATTTTTTGCAGCAGGAAATCTCCCACGTCATTAAAGAGCAGGAAGCATTAGGGCTGGATGTTTTAGTCCACGGCGAAGCGGAACGCAATGACATGGTTGAATATTTTGGCGAACAGTTAGATGGCTTTGCTTTTACTCAGTTTGCCTGGGTGCAGTCCTACGGTTCACGCTGCGTGAAGCCGCCGATTATTTATGGTGACATTTCCCGCCCCCAGGCCATGACGGTCATGTGGAGCCGCTACGCACAATCGCAAACCGATAAACCTATGAAGGGTATGCTCACCGGTCCGGTGACCATTTTAAACTGGTCGTTTGTGCGTAATGATCAACCTCGCGCCACCACTGCCGAACAAATTGCGCTGGCATTGCGTGATGAAGTTTCGGATTTAGAACAGGCAGGGATAAAAATTATTCAGATTGACGAAGCCGCGTTACGTGAAGGACTCCCCCTGCGCAAAAATGACTGGCAGGCTTATTTAAACTGGACGGTGCGTGCATTTCGCTTAACCGCCAGTGTGGCGGCGGATGAAACCCAGATTCATACACACATGTGTTACTCAGCGTTTAATGACATTATTCAGGCCATCGCCGATATGGATGCGGATGTTATTACCATAGAAACCTCCCGCTCGGATATGCAATTGTTAGATGCCTTTGAAGACTTTGATTACCCCAATGAGATTGGCCCGGGGGTTTATGACATTCACTCACCGAATGTGCCAGACACCCACCACATTGTAGGTTTAATGAAAAAAGCCACACAACGCATTCCGGTTGAACGTTTATGGGTTAATCCAGATTGCGGTTTAAAAACCCGCCAATGGCCAGAGGTTAAACAAGCGTTAACCTGCATGGTTAAATCTGCAATACAACTGCGTGAAGAGGTTGGTGCATGAGATAATGGGCAAATTTAAAAGCCTGACTCAAAGGGTCAGGCTTTTAAATTGCGCACGCGCTACCATCTATACCTCATAATTTTCTGTTTTATCAAAGAGCTGTTCTGCGCTAATGTACGATTTATATAAGATATCCAGTCTGAAAACTCACTAATTAAAAATCAATAAAAAACTTTACAAACAAAATGTTATTAAAACACAGAATCTCTAACACTCCCTCAGCTTACTTATTAAGTCTTAGTTTTGTTATTAGCAGCGCCTTCTTCAGAAGTACATGTGTTTTTTCGGGTACTGTAAGTAATAAAGTCATTATTAATATTTCTCAAAGCATAATCCTCACCATCGATAAAAACAATTTCACTGACAATATTAAGCCCTTGCGGTTCAATTGTAGGTAATATCCGATGATAATCAGTAAACACCACCTTATTCTCTTGCACTACCCAATTTGCCTCATATACCACATATGGAATTTTACAATCATGATCAGCAAAGACAAAAGACCTTAGTTTATTATCTTCTGTAAATACATCTATTACATTATACCCTTCCAGATAATTAGGGTCGTTTTGAGACATATACCACTTACCATCTAGCAGTATATTTCTTATCTCTTGGTCTGAATATGCGCTTTTAGGTATAGCTACCCTGGAACAACCAGTACCGATATTAAGGAAAGTAGTCAATAGTAGAAACTTGCAGATTTTATTCATGAGATAAATTTACAACAATATATTTGATTACTTGTTACCATTCTTCCGGTGATATCAAACCGAAAAGCTTACGTTGCCTTTAATTTAATCTATTGGTAAATGCCCACTTATTTTTAATCACCATTTATCCCAATAATCCCAGCCACCTCTATTTACCGGATTTTTATCATCATCACGTTGATATATATCTGTAATATCTTCGATATTAAAAGGTAAATCTTTATAACCTCGAATCGCAATAATATATTTAGATTGCGACAAAAGCACTTGATTAATAATACGACCACCTTTTAGAGAAATTGTTACCTGTGTAGCTCCATTCGCAAATTCTTCCATATTTAATATTCTTGAGCTCATATCCTCAGGCAAACTATATTTATATCTCATTTATAGTGGCTCCCAAGGCCCAACTGAACCCGGCGGCAAAACTAACATGGACACCCATGCTAAAAATATTGGGACACGCCTCTGAGAGACTAAAGTCTTTGATTAAAAGTGTCCGTTAAACTGGAGAGGCTCAACTTGACCTCTTTCCTTACTGTTAATTCCGCAACTGCTTTCTCTTTACTAGAAAAAACACTTATAACTTAATATCAAAAACTCTTTTCGAGTTAATCTCTATAGCCATCTCTTTATATTCGTCCGAAGCACTACCAATACTAATAAATCTTTGGATCTCATTTGTTGCACTAACTTCATCGCCTTGCTCCCAAAGAATGTGGAACAATCCACGTGATATTTTTTCTGAAGAGGGAGATAATTCTACGGCTGTTTTGAAATATTTCTCTGCAACTTCCAAATCTCCTAATTCCCAATGTGTATTGGCTAACATTGCATTCATAATTCCAGAACTCGGATTATCATTAACTAGTTCTTTCAGTATCGTGAGCGTATTTTTCAAATCACCCTTTTTTGAGAATTCTTGAGCAATTTCAAATTTCTTTTTATCTTCGGTTGAAAAAGTATCTGTCATAGCAACATCATCAAAAGTCATTTAAATACTTTCTAATTTCTTTTTCTAAACTCAAGACACATTCACTCTCATCAGTTATATTTAATGCATTTAGATTACTTAAAACCTTATCGATACTTTTACTGTTAATTTTTAGCTCGCATTTAGCTAATGAGAGATACCTTCAACGCTTTTCAACCCATCAATAAAAACTGATAGACATGATTGATCGACTATAAAGCCAGAAACTAGAGAAGATATTTTACTTCCACTATATTCAAAAATAAAATTTGGTTTATATTTATCCAATACAGATTTATTTGAATTTTCTATCTTAATTACACTTTTCTGAAAACTAAGATCTACAAGTTGAGATTCAAATTCTTTATTTTGATTAATCCATAGTTCTATGTTAGAAATTAATTCTAGTAATGAAGTAGAAGGAATTAATACCTGATTAAGATTTACTTCAAAATCATCCACTGCTGTTTCAATCTCTCTTTTATGATCAAGTAACTCTTTGCAATCCCAGTTAATACCATTAATTTTTATAACAGAAACAAAAAAATTCTGATCATTAATCTGTAAATAATCAATTATTTCTAATAAAAATTTTGAGCGCCCATCTGACGAAGATAATTCACATATATATTTACCGTTCATTAGTTTAGTGGATATTTCTTCCATTTCCTTTTGTTGTTCTAGAATGCTCTTCTTGAGAAGAAACATTTCTTTCACCTGTCTTATGACGAGTTTTACCTTCACCAAAATGAACACCGTCTTTAATATTTTTGCCAGGTCCACGATTTGGTATAGGTGTATCAGGATCGGGATTAACGCCTTCTTGCTTTCTAGTTTTACTTTGTCTTTTGCTAACTTCTGAAGGGCTATAAGGGTCACCAATAGATTAAATGTTTTCCGTCCCTTTTTTCGTGGTAGCTTTTTTTAATCCATCTACAATGGAAAAGAATTTATCACCCCTGGACATTATATTATAAATAGAAATCTCATCACCAATTCTATCACCACTAATTTTTAATGAGCTGTCTAAATTTTTATTAAACACCGTAAAATCATCATCCATCACCCATGATGCATCGTTGAGAAGCGAAAAGAACTTCTTCATGCCGACTAAAAAACCTCCTTTCAACTCCCACTCATATGGATAAACCAAAATCCATTCATCATCAGCTAATTCAATATAATTACAAATTTCACCTAATAAACTACTGTTTTTTCTGGATAACTCTACCTCTATCATATTATCAGAACTACTATGCATTATCCTGATCACGCCATCATTTTTAGCTTTAAAGTTAACAGCCTGTATAATGTCAGGTTCCAATATAAAACAGTTATCACTACCAAAAAGTGTTTCAATTTCATCAAGGAACTTCTGGTGTCTAATTGACTTTTCTTTTTTAAATAACAAATATTCTTTTTTTACAAAATTGACTAGTGTTTTTTTATTATTTATAGCCATTAATAATCAACCTTTGATTTACCATTTTTAAGCCTCGGCTGCCCATACTTATTAGTTAAATCTCCAGGTTTTATTTGATGCCGTGGCGTACCTGGCTTACCTTGTTGATTATTACCGGGTATTGATGTTGGCGTACCATGCTTCCGTTGTGCCTCTCTTACAGCTTTCCTTTTTTTATTTGAATTAGTTTTACTAGTCCCAATGACATTATTACCAGCATTTTCATTTCTAACAGCATCACCAGGAATTGTTGCACCATCCAAAAAGGAATGACCAAGGGCACAAACATGAAAGCACGCCCATCAGTATCGACATATTTATAAGGATTGTTTGCAGCGTACGCGAACCGGTTATACGTCCTTGGGTCTTCAGGATTCACACAAACCGGATCCATCACCATAAATCGCCCAACAATCGGATCATAGTATCTTGCACCCATATATGTTGAACCGGTGCTCCTATCACGAACATGACCGGCGTAACCTATCTTGTTATTTCTTGATTTTTATGATGGGTGTCTTATATATTCTTGAATACAGGCTTCCATTTTTAAGCTAATTGATCCATTCCTTTTCTTATGCTTCAGAAATATATAAATATTTATCGATTAAATTTTCTCTATCCATCAAAACATCAAACATATACTCCTTTTCACCTAAGGCATAGATAAACAAAAATTGATCACTAGGTGAAATTGCAATTTTTTTACCCACAAAACCATCTAAAATTTTTTTCCAATCCCACATAACTTTATCCCCATTAGAAAATTCAAAATAAATATCATGATCGATAATCAGCCCCTGCATATCGATCTCATCAGAAACAACGTCCCATTCTATCGACTGATCCCCTAGAGAAACAAGTAAAAACATTCCATTATCAAGATGAACACTTAGTGAAAAACCATTAAATTTATAATCCAATACAGTATTTCCATTTACCATTTTACATTTAGATTTGTTTAATATATTTTTGTTTACTGAAGCTGTTGTTGCTTCTAATAAAGAATTAAATTCATTTGCTAGAAAACCTTGAGTCACTTTTATTAATTTTTCCACAAAATATTCCTAGTGTAAAAGTATCAAAGACATTAATTATTTTGATTATTCCTAGATGACTCATGACCGCCTGTCCATTTCCCTGTCTCTGGATTTCTAAACCCAGACTGATATATTCCATCAGAATCTACACCGGTCCATTTTTCTGTAAATCCTTGTTCTTTTAGTCCACGATTTTTTGTTTTTCCCTCAAACTCAACATCATCCAACGGATCAACACTACCAACAGCTGCATCTAGAGAATCAAATTCTTCCTGCACTGCATCAGTATCGCCATCATCATTGCCTCCTTCATTAAATGCCTTCCATCCCTGAAGCAATGGGGCCGTCATCTCTTTTGATTTTTCAGGATTAACCGCCGTCAAAATCCCAAAGCCAATTAAGCCGACACCTATACTTTCGATCAATATTGATAATCTACCATCAGGATCCACAAACTTATACGGATTATTATTTGCATAAGAAAACCGATTAAACGTCCTCGGATCTTCAGGATTCACCCCAACCGGATCCATCCCCATAAATCGCCCAACAATCGGATCGTAGTATCTTGCACCCATATACGTTAATCCGGTGCTACTATCATGCACATGCCCTGTAAAACCTATATGATTATTTGAAGATGCTGGGTCTTTATTTACCTCTGCCCCAAATGGCATACGGTGTGCACGCCATAGCACCTTACCCTGCTCATCGGTTGCGGCTACCGGCGAACCGGATGCATCGGGTATGTAGTAGGTGACTTTTATTTCAGCATTAATTGCCGTATGAAAGAAAATAGCAAAAGAGAGTAACAGCAGCTTACAGACAATATTGATGGTTTTCATTTTGACATTCCTTAAAAGTATTCTTTCTTGTCATTATATTTTTGCGTTATAGGCCACACTCTAATATAGGCTATATGTAGATTGCAAATAAGAAATTCCTAATGTAATTCCGTATGTCTTTACAAGGTATAAATCCTGTTACCAGTAAGTTGCGATTACTAGGGTGTTTTTGTACAAATATGTAGATCCTATCTAACCTATCATAAGGAGGCGAGATTCCCCCGTACCAACTTTCATCACGATACATCCGTTTCTGGCTCTAAGCTGGCTATGACACCTAACCCTTAATCAACACTTTATGCCATCAGCTATTTGCCGAGTTTACCCGGACAACCATAGCACTAGCTGGACACCCAACATTGCGACTCGAATCGGAAACAGATTTTGAGACATCCGTCAAAACTGCGATTATTAACCCCATATGTGGCTATCTACGCCTGAAAAAGCATTAGAATATTAATGTGCATTGATGCTTTTTACGATAAAATACATGTGTTATTGCGGTAAATCCGTAATGTTTTTATCAGTAGTTAATCAGGCCAATGCCGGGAAGCACTCCATGTACGAACAATATTTCGGATTAAAAGAAAAGCCCTTTTCCCTCCTCCCGGATCCGTCCTTTCTTTACATGAGCAAAACCCACAATATGGCGCTGACCATGCTCGATTACAGCCTGCACAATGAGTCCGCCGGTTTATGTGTCATTAGTGGCGAAATCGGCTCGGGCAAAACCACCCTCACGCGCAAACTACTCAACAGCATGGGCGCAGATTTTATTACCGGCCTGCTTACCAATACCCACAGTAATTTTGGCAACCTGCTGCAATGGGTTTCCATGAGTTTCGAGCTGCCTTATAAAGACCTCAGCCAGATTGAGCTTTATGAGAATTTTGTGAACTTTACAATTGAACAATATGCCCAGGGAAAGCGTACGGTTTTAATTATTGATGAAGCGCAAAACCTCTCCCTTGAAGCGCTTGAAGAGCTGCGCATGCTATCCAATATTAACGCAGATAAAAATCATGTAATTCAACTCATTCTGGTCGGACAGCCAGAATTACGCGACACATTTAATATCCCGGAATTAACACAACTGAATCAACGGGTCACCGCAAGTTATCACCTGGGAGAATTAAGCCAGCAGGATAGTTGCGCCTACATAATGCATCGGCTTGAAGTGGCCGGCGGCAACCCTGATCTGATAACTGACATGGCTCGTAAGGCCATCTGGTATCACAGCCGTGGCATTCCCCGAGTGATTAATACCCTGTGCGATACCGCTCTTGTTTATGCCTATGCAGCTAAACAAGATCAGGTCAATATTCAACTGGTAAATGAAGTGATTAAAGATCGAAAAGAAAATGGTTTTTATATACCTAAAGAAGGGGAAGATGAAAATATTAGCCACTTCGATGAGAAACTTGATAAGGTTTTTAAGATTTAAATAGTTTGAAATTCAAAACTAATCCGATTAGATATCTGCATCAGAATCTAGCCTGAAATATACACGCAAAGCATGTAGGAATGACATTATTAATTGGGGTTCGAGCGGACTTACTGATACCTTTTTATATTATTTTTTATCAAGGCCAGCATCCGAACGAACCCTGGATATGCAGTTTGGACAAACCCCATGGCTAAATGCAGCATCTGAATGCATGGACAGATATTGCTCTAACTTATTCCATGCACCATCACCATCTCGAATGCTATGACAATAGGAGCAAATTGGTATAATGCCTTGCAGGGTCTTAATTTCATTTATGGCAGCTTCAAGTGATTTAACTAATGAATCCCTTTCTATTTCAATTTTTTTTCGGCCAGTAATGTCGATGATATAACCATTCCAGATGACACAGTTTTTCTTCTTTCTGGATGTGGGATACGATGACATTTGAATCCATATTTCATCACCAGATGGTAGCAATAATCTGACTTCCGAAATAAAAAATTCATTTGCTTTGTTTGCCGATACATCATCGTTATATAATTTTTCGACATCGTCCGGATGCACCATCTCCCAAAATCTATTCGTGTCCTCAACAAAATAATCCGGCGAATGACCTAATATTTCTTTAGCCGTCTGGCTCATAAATAAAAATTCACTGCTTCTATCTTCATAAAGAACATACTCATATAATACCGCTGGTAAAATATTTAAAAAATCTTGAGATGTTTCGTTTGATAGTGTCATGATGTATTTAAGCTGACGCCCCTGTTATTAATTTAATATCATGTCATTTAAAAATTGGGCCAGTTAGCACCGGCACCTGTCCCTGGTTAATTTTTTCAAAAACACCTACTTCAAAACCTGCATTTTTATACAAGCTCTTAACCATTATAGAAGAACATTAATAAACACGCTCAAGTTTTTAATGACCCGAAATTATCAATGACGGTCCATTACAGACAATAAAAACGGCAGATGTTTCTGCCAGGACGCCACTCGCCTTTAGCGTCAAAACAGACAGTGGACCTGTCATCGGCCCTGGTTTTTCATAACCGATGTACCATAGGACCTGAAATAACACGGACTGAGAGTTTCATCTCAGTTTGAAAAAATCACGTCATTAACTTAGCGGCTTTACTTTAAACAACAACGCATATAAAACCGGCACTACCCCCAGAGTTAACAATGTTGAGAACAACAGGCCCGCCATAATAGCAATCGCCATGGGTTCCCACATTTCTCCCCCTCCCAGGTAAAGCGGAATTAAACCCAGCACGGTTGTTGCGGTTGTTAGCAAGATAGGCCGAAAGCGTTTAAGCGCGGCAGATATGACGGCCTCATAGGGTGGCAAACCAAGTTCATCTATCTCTAGCTGAATACGTTCGAGCAGGACGATGGCATTATTAATCACGATTCCCGCCGGTACAATGAGCAAAGCGAATATAACAAAACCATGAATAATGCTGATTTTTTTTCATATGGCTCACTTATTGGACTGACTAATTATCATTCTCTAATTTTTTTCTAACCTCGATTGTGACGAGATAATATCAATAATACATTGCGGGTACCTGTCTGTAAATTTCCAGTAATGTACATTATTTTCTGTTACCGCATCCGTCAACCCTCTCTCATCCGCTCGTTTATTAAAAAGAAACGTAGTGAGAATATCACTGCTAACCCAGGGGTGTGAGTACCAGAAATTATGCGATGATGCCTGCATCCCCGGTACAGTTTCAGAATCAACTTTGATAATTGTAAACTCTGACTGTTGACTGACGACCTGTAAGCGCTGATTCTTTTCTTCACTGAGATCATTTATGTTCGGCCTGCCCATTCGGGAAACTTGATTACGCCATGCAGCCAGGGCCAGTACTCGATCATGACGGTTTATTGCCATGTTAATACTACGTGGCATATCGTAATAATTTTCCAGGTGTTTTATAAAGGTATCTACGCCGATATCAGAGGCGGCATAATATATTTCTCCCAATCGATAATCCTTCCTTTTATCTTCTGGTGTTTTCTTTCCGATAATATCCAGTGCCGGGCTGATAATTTGCGCACCAGCACTATACGCAAGAATATTAACATTTTTTGCACGCGTGTGCTGTGCAAGCAATGCCAGTAGTTTTGCAAATGCCGGTGCTGACTGCAAAGCATGTTGTCTATCTGTGCCATAAGCCAGAAAATTTTCTGCCGATGGCCATAAATAAACCATTACGACAGAATTCTGACCCGTGAAATGATGGTACTGTGCAGCCTGTGCACTGGCACGATATACACCTGTATTGGCACCGTGTATATAAATAGTGATATCTTTATCAAAACTGCTATCTAACGCTTCATTAACTTTTTCAGTCAATGCTTGTATATTACTGGCCTGCACATTACTGGCCTGCAAACCCTGGGACGGTATCATTTCAGATTTTGCATTTTTATTGTTGATCAGTGGGTACTGCGCAAACTCCTGGATTTTCTTCAGCTTTAACGGAAACCGTTGTTCAGTATCATCTGTCGTTGATAGTTTAAGAATATTTTCCCAACTGGTTCCCTTTTCACCTATCTGTATATTTACGGTACCCACACGCAGTTTATCATCGGGGAAAATAGTGTAGGCTGTATGGTCACCTATTGCAGCCGGTATACGATTTGTGGCGAACAGAAGCTGAATATCTTTGCTTTTCTGCCGGCCAGGATTAATATCAAAAAGATTTAGTTCACCCTCGCTTATAAGCGCAGGCGTTGGCATCAGGTAAACTGTAGCCTGGTAACGAGCCCCCACATAGATAATTGTGGCCAGTAGTATAAAAATTATGCTGAAAATTATTTTTTTATTCATACAATCTAAGTGGTTAAGTTACATTTTAATTTTCATTGAATTCATCAGAGATACCCCGAGCCTTTTCCATGGCTGCATGATCAAATCGACCTGATTTTAAAAAATATATCGTTTGATATATCGTTACTTCATCTTGCATAATAAATGGATGTGAATCATGCACCAGAAGAAAATCAGCCATACCTTCTACTTTTGCACGCTCAATGGAAACTTTACCATCATCCCTGCCTGGAATAAGCATTGATAAAATAAAGTTTATCGTTTCATCCCCCGTAATCACACCGACTTCATAATCTACCGGTGGTAAACTCACCGGAACGCTCTCACTTCCAGTACCCAGCTGAACGCCTGCTGGACCATTTAGAAAATAAAAACCCGGCATATCTTTTAATTTATCAACGACTTCACTACCCTGGTTTGGCGGGCTAAGCATAACTACCCTGCCGAGATGATCCAGTTTATTATGCGCCAGGTAATAGCGCACCAGAATACCGCCCAGGGAGTGTGTTACGAAGTGAACCTGCCCCTTTACTTTTTCATTACAGCGATTTATATTTTCTGAAATAACGGTAGATGCAAGATGCTCTATATTATATTCACGGGATGGGTAATCCACATTCACAACAAAAAAACCATTTTCTAACAAAGAAGACTGCATTTCTTCCATAGAATCAGAAGTGCGCGCAAGACCATGAAGAAGAATGACACATTGATCTAGTTTTTTTAAGTTCGAAATCGATTTTTCTCCAATTGTGCATGAGGAACACAACAGGGTTAAGATAACAAGTTTAATGATATAGTTATACACAATGACCTTGATGTGAATTATTGACAGGATATTCGTTTTGTAGCTTATACCAGTCTAAGCTATAAACCAATACAGCAAGCTCTATAGAATATGCGTTATAACTATCATAAAAAGAGAAATTTTAAAGATATGGCTTTCTTATTCAAATTCATAATTGCTCTTTCTATACTGCTCGTTCTCAGTTGTACCTCACAGCCTCCACGATATATTAACCTTATGCCGACACCTGAGGTTTATGATGAAAACAATGCGCCCTTTACCAATGATAAATTATTCAGGGATGCACCTTACAAAGGTATGCTATATGCGACTGACAGGGCACCTGAACTATCAACGAATGAAAACACTTCAGCAACAGGTTTTTATACCAGTGAACGTGGCCACCTGTTACGCCTGGGTGTGGCTAAAATTGAACATGGTGATGGTGAATTCAGCTGGGAAGAAGCCCGACGCATCTCGCTAGCTAAAAATCGCACCACCGACTACCCATTGAGCGTCACAAAGACAAATGAGCTGGGAATTTATGATGGCAGTTACCATCCATTTTTAGATAAAAAACAACTTGCGTTAATATCAGAACAGCCCGCCAAACGCTTTGCAGAACTGATTAACCAGAAACTGGCTATTTCCGAAAATAAAGATATAAATATCTATGTGCATGGCTACAAGGTAAATTTTGATAACGCCATTCTTGTGTCCACCGAACTATGGCATTACCTGGGTTACGAAGGGGTTTTTGTGGCTTTTTCATGGCCAGCGACTCCAGAACGTTTAGCTTATTTTGCTGATGCCGAAACCACAATTAGCAGCGCCTATATATTTCGTCGTTTTCTAAGGTATTTAGCTCAGGAAACTAACGCTGAAAACATTAATATTGTTGGCTACAGCCAGGGCACTCGCCTTGTCGCGGATGTTTTACATAACATGGCACTAAAATATCACGACGAAACACGCGAACAGACACTAAAGAAATTGCGTATCGGGCAGGTCATTTTAATTGGTAGCGATATTGATAAACAGGTCATGGCAACTTACATTGTCGATGGCCTTTTGAAAATCCCCAAACACCTCACTCTTTATGTCTCTGAAAAGGACAGTGCATTAAGCCTTTCACAATTTTTTTATCGACGAAGTCGATTAGGCCAGATGTTTAAAGCCGAGGAGATGTCAGCGAGTACACTAAAATTTTTAACCAAAACGCCTGAACTCAGTGTAATTAATGTAACCGACGCTGAAGGTGCAACCAATGAAAATGGGCATCGTTATTTTCGCAAAAGTCCGTGGGCAAGCAGTGATATATTAATGACATTACGCCACAACCTGTCACCCGCTGAAAGGGGGCTTATTCGCACTGAAGACAACCCTGTCTGGAGTTTTCCAGCTGATTACATTTCCCGGTTACGCAAGGCCATAGCTAAAGCTAATCCTGAATAGACAGATACGTTAATTGAAAATTATGTAAGTGACAAATAAAAATCACCGCTGTCCCGTTAACTTAAAAAATATTGTCATACCTGCGAAGACAGGAATCTAGCGACTCTGAACAACTGCTAGAAGAGGAGCCGATATACGAGAGACGACTAGACACTGGATACCTGCCTTCGCAGGTATGACGGAATCATATTTTTTCATTTTCATGTCCAAATTAGTTAAAAGCAAATACCAACTAATTGTAATATCTTTTAAATACTTGTTTTAAAAATTAATGGGAAAACAGTGTAAAAAATATAATTTTTTTTAGGAGCGAAAAATTATTATCAACCAGACACTAGTGATGCAGTTGATCACTAATGCCAGGCCATGACTTTACCCGTTGATTAAGATGACGGCGTATACCAGATAGGTGAAGTATAAGCGCGCTCCTGCTGAGTGGCGGGTACATTTGTGGGTAACTCCAGTCCTAAAGTGGCTGCATCATAGGTGGTCCAGCGTGGTGTGGGTATTTCCAGTACGCGCACATAATAAAAAGCGTGTTGTTTCGCATCAAACTCGGGGTCTTTCCAAAAAGCACTTAACATCGGATCACCGATGGTATTGGTATAGGTGGCTTTTTTTACATCAACCGTATTACCCACAGGTTTATCACAACGGCCGGCTTTAATCTGGCGATTATCAGCACAGATAACATCGTAAACACGTTCCTGTGTATTACCTTCGTTATCAACCCAGCCTTTAATTATCTGCACACGATCCAGGTTAGCAGCATCGGGATCTTTCAGTGCCTGAATCATCAAACCAGGCGCTTTACCTGATGGTGCTGAACTCAGATCACCTCCCATGGGCACGCCTTTCTGGTAGCCAATTTGAACAAAATCGGGTCTGTACACATCATCCTCAGCATAATCCCATCCGGCAAACACTCTTACTGATACACGGGGGCCGGTGCTGGCATAAACTTCTTTACGTTTTAATGCATCCCATAATGACTCACGGGTATTCTCCTGGGCCCAGATACCGGCAAGACCCGCGGATAATGACTGCACTGCGTATATCGATATATCAGGGCCACCTGGCACCTCTAAATAGCCGGTAATCTTCTCACTCCAGCGCCCGGAAGCGCCGGGTTCACCAGGTGAGGCCTTACCAAAGAAGTTATTAGGCTCAGTGGTTGCGAGTGAGGTGTGAGAATCGGTTGAACCTATCATGCCGAATTTAAACGGGCTGGCACCCAGGTTTTGTTCGTATTTCAAACCCCTTTTCAAGGCTTCCCTTGCATATTCCCGCGGTAGCATGTCGGGGGTTTTAGGCTCTGGGCCAAAGCTGCCTTTATCCCAGGTACCGAAATCCGAATACTCATCACTGGGTGACAGGGATGGATGGGCTTCACCATCGCCTTTTATCTGTGTCACTTCATATACCGGTTCCCAGCGCATACGGCGTTCCGCATAGTCACGGGTGAGTGGCTTTTTGTCTGTTAGGGTCACATCATCAAACATCAGGCCATTAGAGAGATTACCATTATGGGCAATAGCAAGCACATTGCCGCCGATATTTTCTTCATAGGCTGCCATCCATTCCCAGAGTTTTTCCGGGTCTGTTGTGTCGTAATTGGAAATAGGAATGATCTGGTCTGCCCTGTTCTTCGCATCGCGGAAAATGACATTACGATGCAGGTTGTTACCATCAGGGCTAGAGGTCCATTCAAAACCAATCATGGCGGTGAACTGGCCGGGATTGTTATATTGTTCAGCCGCATTGGTGATCCGCTGCCATACTGACCTGGTCAGTGCCTCGTTGCCTTTAAGTGGGTCCTGGCGTGTTGTCATACCCTGACCCCACAGAGCGTAGGCATCGCCGAATTTACCAGACTCAATCAGTTTGGAAATTTGCACGCCGAACTCGGTTTTTAACAGTTCTGGATTTTTTCCGCAATCATCGGCGCCAGGCCCAGATTTTCAGCATGATCAGATACCACCAGAAAATCTAACGGGCGTTGTAATTTTGCAGGCACACCCATGCTTGACGTTACTTCCTCGCCGCGTGCAAATCGAGAAGCTTCATCCAGCCCCAGTCGGTTGCCAAACAGGCCGGCGTCGGCGGAAAAAGAAGTATGCAGGTGTGTGTCACCCCAGTATACATTTTGTGGAAAATTTTGACCGATATAGGGCGAGTAAGCAGCAGCTGTTTTCTGCACAACAGTCTCAGTGGCTACCTCTTTATGAGTTGTACCTGCATTGGGCGTATCATCACAGGCGGCAACTAAAAACATGGCTAATATAGTAATACTAAGATTTTTCATACGGTACTCCTTTAGCGTCATTTTTTCTTAAAATTATAATGAGATCTTTTTACACTAAACATTTTTACTATTACATAAACAGTATCAAAAATAGATCTGTTAGTATTTTTGATTGCGTTCATTCCGTGACTTTGCTGATGAATACCTTTGCTTTAATGCGGCTGGTTTTCATGTAAAGATCTCATGTTTTTTAAAAAAACTCAATTTAATAAGCCTTAAAAACGATAGGTCCTAAAAACGATAGGTCATTGAACCAATAAAGCTTTCCCGTGAGCCTCCAAACCCGGACTCCCCCTGCATACTCCAGTTTTTATTTAAGTCCCAGTTAAAGCCCAATAGTAAATTCCATTTATCTTTGTTGCTTTGCGTAATCAAAAAATCAACGGTAGTCGTATCGTCAACACCCGGCACGCCTGAGTTTGAAGTATCAAAGCTCACACTACCGGTTAAATCAACGCTGGTATCCAGATACATTGCACCCACAAACACCGCCAGTTTACCTGATTCTCTTATATCTCCAATTACACCAAAACGGGGGGATACATTAAATGCTTCAACCGTGGTGTCAATGATGTTGACCTGACTCCATGCGTAGTTGATGGGCAAGGTTACAAAGTATCGATCCCAGCCCATCGCCAGGTTCATACCGACTGAAAAATTTTCACCGTGGTAACTTGGGCTAGCGGTTGCATTTAATGTACGAAAACAAAAGCCGGGGCGTAAGGCTGGAGCAACTTCACATACCCCCCCATTCCCAGAAAACCTAATAAATCGTCACCCTCTATCGTAATTGGAATCGTGCCTTCGCCCCTAATTAAACCCACTGTGGCAAATACATTCATAAAGGGGAGTATCCAGGCATCGGCTTTAAATTGAACGGTGGTGTTCTCAACAGAGGGCGTTCCAAAATCTACAAAATCAATATCTTGTCGGGGACCATTATTGATAGAGATTGCAAGATTCTCTAGCACCAGATCCTGGCGTATCCAGCCGGGTATAACCGCCAGACCATAAGGATTAGGTAAATCAAAACCAAGATTAATCACATCCTGTGCGAAAAAGGGTAAGGCCTTGCCCCATTTTTTTATTTTACCTGTTTCATCGTCAAGTAAAGGCTCACCAAGTGCCCTGCCTTCAAGTGAAGGGTAGAAATCAGTAAAATTCAAATTGAGATTCAGGGTACAGGATTCGTTATATTCAATTTTATCAGCAGAAATTGCATCAATTGTTTTTAAGGAGAAATCAAATTTTTTTTAAGAGGAGCAATCGCTTGGTCTTGGGCATTTTGTACCCCTGAGTGCTCTTCAGCACTGGCGACATTAAAAATGATGCTAAGGGTTATTAAAATAATGAAAATGTAAAAATTACTGTAAAACTTTTTCATATTTTATTTTTCACCCGATGCATTATCAAAACACCCCATGAAGACCTATGACAAGACCATCATATCCATATTTTATATCTTTTTGTTCGGTATTGTCATTGATCGTCACATCTGCATCAAAATAGGCAATCCCAATGGTGGCCCCTATTTTCGAGGAGATCTTATAAATAGCATTAATATTTGTACTAACAACCCATGCGCGCACGTCTTTATAATTACCCGCAACTAATGAAATATTTGTATTAAGACGCCACTCCTTTGTAATTGAATTCATGAATTCAATTACAAAGGAGTGGCAGTGGTGCTAACACACTGACTTCTTCCCTGAATGATTCAACGGCTGGTGCGGGTGTATCGGGATAAGTAATCTCACCCTCCGCCTCCAGAACATACTTAATGTCCAGTACATTAAGACCGAGTAAAATCTGTATACGGTTTATACTGTCTTCAAAAAGTGTGTTCATGTATTTAACATTAAAAAAATATGTCTCATCTTTAAATAATGCTGTACCCCTTATATGTACATCTTGCAGGTCTTCATCAAAGTCAAATAGAGCTAACTCACGCTTCACTTTAAAATAATTAAACCCAATGGCATGCTTTTTTGTAAATCGATATTGGCCATAAATGACAGGCAAGGCCTCTGTATCCGGTAAGCCTAAACTTCCATCCGCATCTACAAAGACGACACGGCCCGTTTCTTTATCTGTGAATTTGAAACTGGTATCAAATCATACCAGTACATAGCCAACGCCTAAACCTGTATCAGATGACTTATTAATGATGTCATTACTGGCATAACCTTGTAGTGATATGAAGAAGCCACAAAACAGGAAAATAAGTTTCAAAAAACTAGACCTTAGATGACATTTGAATTTATAACGCATAAAATCATTTTAACAGTAATTATTTTATTAAATGAATATTTAATATCACTCTTTGAAGCTGTAATGTATTATCAAATAATAAACCGATCATACACCGCAGACTAACTCGACAAACATGGATATGTGCATAATATGATTATAAAAAATAATTTAGCATTAACAACATTTATCCTTAGTCTATACAGCCTTATATTGCTACCAAGCTGTGTTTTTGCCGAGCAATGGGACTTTCGAGATACATCCATTGGGCTCGGTTATGGTTATGAAAAAAGAGCCAATAATAGTGATTTTGTCGGTCAAAAGATTGTCCTGGATTCTCTATATGCCTTTAATCGCGAGGAGGGTGAAGCGTCAGAAAGACTAAGCTGTTGTGCCAGACCATCAGTGCCGGAATATTTTCACGGCCTCATGGATTTACATCTTCGCTGGGGCACTGATGGTACTGCACTTGAGTATGTAAACATAAGCCTTACACCCCAGGCAATCATGTGGATGCCTGAAGGTGACTCGACGGATAAATACCGCACAAAATGGGACCTTCTTGAACTGGCTGCCACTCGTTTTATTTCTGATGATGCACTTGAAGTTGATTCATATTTAGAAGTATCATTTTTACGTGCCGGACGCCTGGGCGCGTTAAAGTGGTCAGAGGATTCCCCTTTCACGCTACTCACGGGTTTACAGGTGTCAACGGGATGGGCATGGGGCCAATCAAATAATGATTTATATTCAGAGGTATCAAACCCGTTTACTGGATTATTTGTGAATATCTCTTTAGAGCATGAACGCTGGGGGAAAATTTATACTGAACAACGTTATGTAAACGGATTTTCTTTCAGCAGCCCAGCAAGGGGTCACCCGACTGCAAGAGAAGCCATGGTTCGGATAGGTTATTTCAAAACAATATATAACTGCCTTGCTCTCAATGTATACCTTCAAAAGCGTTCATTTTATTTTGACGAGGGTGATTTACCCGGACTCTATACTCAAACAGCAGCAACCATTGCAGAAATGAGCTGTCGCTGGTAAATGACAGAATTTAAAGAAGCATGAACTGCCGAAGTAATACTGGAATTGTGTTCGTTTTTTACTCGGTAAGAATCTAGCGTATCGAAAACAAAAAATGCACAAAGACACACATCCTGGAAACATAAAACTATTATTCAGAACAGTAGGAGTACTTAGCCTGGTATTTCTTGTGCTGCTAATCGGCGTATTGATATGGGTTATCACTTTCGATTTAAATACACAAATTACTCGCATTGAAAGACTTGCCACCCAGGCATTAGCACGTGATGTAACGATCGCCGGCCCTTTACAGCTAAGACCCTCATTATACCCCAGGTTGAGCATTGAAAACGTACGTATTGCAAACCCCCAATGGGCCGTACATGCAGATTTTATAAGCGCTGAAAAACTTGAAATTGAAATCGACTTAATAGCACTACTGCAGAAACAACTGGTTTTTGAAGATATTAAATTATCGGGTGCAACCATCAATTTACAACGCGATCCTGAAAAAGGTTCTAACTGGGATTTTAAAAAACCTAACAACCAGCCTGCTTCCCCATTGCTTTTGCCCGATCTTGTCGAGCTTGATGCACAACACATCACTGTCAGATATTACCCCTCAGATCGCCCCCCCGTTGATCTGCAAATTGATCAATTACATGCTGCATTAAGTCGTGATAGACAGGTTGAGGTGAACTTAAAATCAAAATTTCTAAATATTCCATTAAATATTGATTTGCAGGGGGGGACGTTTAAACAACTTATTAATCCGGATACTCGCTGGCCATTCAAAGGATTACTAGAAACGGATACCCGAAAAATAAATTTAAAGGGACATATCACTGACTTGATTACATTTAATGATATCGAGCTTCAAATTAGTTCGAACAAACAGCCACCACAAAATTCTATATTATTCGGTGAACACTTTGAGCCTCTGATAGAGCAATATCAGGTCAGATTAAACATTGATAACGTTGACGAATTATTTACAGTAAACCTTACGGCTGAATCTCACAACTTCGACTTGTCTCGTTTATACAAACCGAAGCTGCGCACACAAAAGCCTTCACTTAAATACCAGGATTTCACCATTGAAGCACAGGGTTCAGGTCAGTCAATGACCGAAATTCTGCAATCTAGTAGCGTAAAAGCAAACAGTTCAAACATTGTCTATCGCCACCCAATAAATCAATCCACTAGAAAACACTACCAGGCAAAAATTGATGCTTTGAAATTTCAGTCAAAGAAAAATGCGGGGCTTGAATTAGCACTAAATGGCAGCGCCAATAATATCCCCTTCAAAGCACGGGCAAGCACCAAAGAATTACTGTCTTCACTCTGGCTAAAAAAGAAAACACCCATAAATCTGAATATTGAATCTAATGCGGTAACTGCTCAGATTAAAGGAAGTCTATTTCATGGTATTAAGACGCCTGAGTTTAATGGAAGCGTATCAATGCAAGCGGCTAACCTTGCAAAACTGGGCAATCTGTTTAGCCAGAGCTGGTTAGAAGTCTCCGCATTAAAAGCCCGAAGCCATCTTAAAGTTAACGACCACTCAATCATTTTTAGCAATGCAACAGGGCAATTAGGATCACAAAAGGCCAGTGGCGAAATAAAACTAGACTATAAAAATGCATTCAATCTATCGATAAAGGCACATGCAAACAATGTTGATATTCATAAAATTTTTCTAGACGATAAAGTACCACCAGAACTTACACTTAATCTGGATCAAGTAAGTTTAAATTTGCACGGTAAAAGCCCAGACCTTGCACAAAGCTTGCTGGAGGGCAACTGGATCATTACAGCCAACAAAGGTAACGCGGGTTGGTGTGCAGGCACCGTCAGTAAAAATTGTCTATTCGATTTACACAATATTCTTTTAACAACACAAGACGACAATCCATTTAAATTAACTGCCCAAAGCTTACACAATCAAATATCACTTAAACTAAATACTGAGCTTGGTAGACTTAAAACAATGTCTAAAAAGACCGGGGTGGGAGCCTCACTCGACTACCACCCTTTAAAAATAAACCTTAATGCTACAGATGTATCCGCTAATTTTCAGGGTGCGCTGCATAAGCCTTTTGAAAACCTCACACTGCTGGGTGACCTTCACGTCAATGGAGAGCTATCCTCTCTGGCCAAACTTATTGACATACCATTCAAGCAGCAACAAAAAATGAGCTTAAGCGCACACATCTCAACACAACCCAGTGCATTAACGTTATCAAAAATTAATGCCCACACAGACAGGCTTAATTTAAAGGGCAAATTAAACTACCGAACCACTCAGTCTCCGAAGTTAACCGCCAACGTATCGGGTAATATAGATTTGGCGAACTATTTAGTAAAACCTAACCAGGCACAGTCGACCTCCGTAGAAAAAAATAAATCCGATAACCGCATTATTCCAAAAGTTTCACTCGACTATCGACATTTACGATCGCTTGATGCGTTCATAAAAATCAATGACTTTAGTATTGACTATAATGATACGCATGTCTTCACTATCGACAGTCAATTTACAGCATCTAATGGTGTGTTTAAGTTAGGCCCGAGTAAAACCTGGTCTGATATTGGCAACCCACCAGCCCTGTCCAGTATTGAACTGGATAACTCACAGCAACCAACCAGGGCACGCTACACACTTCAGGCCAGAGACATTAATTACGGTAGCATTCTCAGGCGACTTGAAGTCAGCAATGAAATTTCCGGGTCAATGGATTTAAATATTGATATCACAGGTCAGGGAAATACGCTACGCAAAGCCATGGAAACAAGTAATGGTGAATTGCAGATTATTGCTAACAAAGGCAAGGTTCCCAGACGGCTACTTGAACTATGGGGTTCAGGGTTGATACGTTCCCTGTTTCCGACTACCTTATTTGAGGGTTCGGCGACTGATTTGAATTGCGCAGTGGCCGATTTCATTTTAGAAAATGGCTCCATGCGTAGCCAGGCGCTACTCACTGACACTAAACGAGTTACGATTGCAGGTGAGGTGGTAATTGACTGGAAAACTGAAAAAATAGAGGGGCTCTTTAAACCCCAGCCCAAGTCAGCCACATTGATGCATATTGGCACACCATTAAGACTTACTGGCACTCTTAAAAATTCTAATATATCGTCTGCTGAGTCCAGTGTCGTAACACTTGGCAAATGGGCTATAGGCCTGTCAAACCCTGCAACAATAATTGTTTTATTTGGAGATACCGGCGCTAAAAATAAAAACCCCTGTGAAGCATTGCTCAAAGATTGACCTGATATTTTTAATCAATTTTTTCCTGAGCATATCCGGATTAAATAAAAAAATGTATTCAGTTATATGGAGTCACCACATTTATAAGCCTGACCAACAAATGTAACTGAGGTTTTAAAATCAATATTGCTATCTACATAAACAACATCTGCCCCCATTTTGCTGGCAGTGTTGTACATTTTATTAATAGCTCCATTTGTAAGATCGGTATTGCTAATATAAATAGAGTTATACCAGCGACCTTCTGATGCCACCAGTGTTCCCAGATAATCACAGTCAGATAGATTTTTGATTGTAAAATTGCTTAGTTCATTATGAAAAATGATACGAACAGGATTATTATCTGCGTGCCGGGCAGTAACACTGCAGCCTGCAATAAACAGGTACGCAATTAATGTTAGATTTATTCTTAAGATATATTCCATTTAAATTTTTACTCGATTGAAAGATTTCTTTCAATAATATTCACTACTGCAACTCTACCACATACATAACAGCTTGGGGATAATGAAGATTCATAATATACTTGGAAAAAGTTAATTATTAAATGAGTGACATCAGTGAAATTGTTCTCTAAAGAGTAACCACGTTTCAGCACGTTCAAGGTTAAATGGAAATATGGCATTTAGATTCGAGGTATCGTATACAACTAAAAACCGTGGTTTAGCAGATACTCATCGCTGTTCTGCCAATACCATATCACCAACAATAAGAGTGGCCATTTTGCCTGCCGTTGTTATGCTTTTTTTACTATTGTCTGCCTGCTCATCAAAGGAAACAACCGTTACCGCCGATCAGGCAAAGATTGAATACGATCTTCTCTTTACGCTACCCAAAGAACCCCTCTCTTTTGAAGAGACAGTTCAGCCGGTTCTTGAAAGTCGTTGTGTGGTTTGTCATGGTTGTTACGATGCCCCCTGCCAGTTAAAACTGAGTTCCCCTGAAGGCATTCATCGGGGTGCCCATAAAAAGAAAGTATACAATGCTGCTCGCCTGACAGCAGATGAACCGACGCGTTTATTTATCGATGCAATGACAACCGATGAATGGCGCGATAAAGGTTTTACAACGGTACTTAATGAAGGCGAAAATAATAAAGTTAAAAATCTTGAAGATTCGGTTATGTATCGGATGTTGCGTCAAAAGCGGTTATACCCCCAGGCAACCACGGGGATGCTCAGTGATGACTTCGATATAAACATTGATCGTGAACAATCATGCCCAACACTCGATGAGTTTGATAAATACGCCGCTAAACACCCTAAGGGTGGCATGCCTTATGCGATGCCAAACCTGAATAGAAAAGAATACACCACACTGGTGCACTGGCTGGCGCAGGGTGCACCCATGCCACAAGATGAGGCCCCATCTGAAATCGCAGCTAAGCAGATAAAACAATGGGAAGCCTTTTTCAATGTAAACCATAAAAACATCAGTGACAACAAAAGAGCACTGGTAGCTCGCTATCTTTATGAACATCTATTTCAGGCACACCTGCATTTTGAGGGGACGAATGATCGCGAGTTCTATCGCCTGGTACGTTCGAGTAGCCCTCCGGGAAAACCGGTTAAAATAATCGCTACTCGGCGTCCTTATGCTGATCCCGCCACTTCAGTTTATTACCGACTGGTACGACATCAAGGCAGCATCGTAGCCAAAACGCATATGGTGTATACACTTTCAGATAAACGCATGCGACGTATTAAGGAATTGTTTCTTGATGTCGATTACGAGGTAAGCCACCTGCCTTCGCATGAACCCGAGCTTGCGTCCAACCCCATAAAAACCTTTGCAGCGATACCAGCCAAATCACGTTATAAATTTTTACTGGATGATGCACGATTTTATATTGAAGGCTTTATCAAGGGGCCAGTATGTCGGGGGCAGGTCGCGTTGAGCGTAATCGAAGACCAGTTCTGGGTCGTGTTCATGAGCCCTGAATCAAATTTAAAATATTTGGATGACGATTTTTTAAACGCAAGTGCAAGCTACCTCGCATCACCAGCGGAACGAGAAGATAACTTTAAAGTGCTGACTGGAAAAAGATATTACAGAAACCTGTTCCAGAAATATAACCAGGCTAAACAGGTGGCCTTTGCTGCGAATGATATTAAAACCGTTAATATTAAACAGGCGATGAACTATATCTGGGATGGCGATGGTAAAAACCCAAATGCTGCACTCACCATATTCAGACATTCAGACAGTGCTTCGGTTAACTATGGTTTTATTGGAAATTATCCCGAAACGGCCTGGGTACTCGATTACTCCACACTAGAACGCATTCACTACCTGCTTGTGGCAGGATATGACGTGTACGGTAATCTGGGACATCAATATAACACGCGCCTGTACATGGATTTTTTGCGCACCGAGGGGGAAGACTACTTCCTTGCACTCTTACCTGTTAAGAATCGAATTAAGATTCGCAACAGCTGGTATCAGGGGATTCGTCAAAGCAACAAAGATGACTTAAGCGACATCAACTGGTTAAGGAAAGAATTTGTTAACGGATTTAAAACCAATGATCCCCAGCTTGAACTGTACCAACAACTTGAACAGCACCTTGGCTCATTAGCTGGAAACGGCGATTACATTAATCGTTGTACGCAGGATAAGTGTAAACCCAACGTCCATCAGGATATTTTGCGCGTAGACAGGGCAATGCAAAAAGCGGCACAAATGGATGGGGTCATTGTACAGGTGTTACCAGATGTAGCTTTTGTGCGAGTCAGAATGGGGGGCAAAGCGGAAAATGATCTGGCCTATACTATGATCAACAATAGATCCTATACCAGTGTTACTTCAATGTTTGCCAGTGAAAAACAAATAAACAATCGTGATTATGAAGAAGACACACAAACGGTAGTCAGATGGCTGGAAGGTTCCCATCCAAATTTCTTTTACATAGTCGACCTGGATAATATCGAAGCGTTTGTTGAAGAGTATAATGCCATTGAAAACCGCCAGGAATATGAAGCATTTATCGCACGCTATGGGCAACGTCGCACCAGCAATGATTTCTGGATGCACGCCGACTGGTTTAATAAACAGTATGCCCGTGAACAACCCCAGCTATCTGGCATTTTTGATTTAAACCGATACCAGAACCGCTAATGACTTCTACTTTTTCACCTCGAATTCATCGGAAAAATACTTTATGACAACTTTAACAAACGCAAATTTATTACTGAGTTTGCTCTTCGTACTTTTCTTTTTAGCGGGTTGTGCCAGCAGACCGATAGCATTACCCGAGCAGCATGCAAGCAAACTCCCCTGGGGAGCCCTTGAATTAGATATAAATAAACAGGGCGATTTTACGCTTAGGGAGAGCTTTGGCAGCGCTCTACTCAAAAAAATAAAAGACCATACCAATATAGATAAACACATTTCCTACAATATATTATCTTTATCTGGTGGTGGCACTCGGGGCGCTTTTGGTGCCGGAATATTATCGGGCTGGGAAGATAGTGGCAAGATACCAGAATTTGATATAGTGACAGGAGTTTCCACCGGTGCGGTAATGGCACCTTTTGCATTTCTGGGTGGCGACGAGCTGGATAAAATAGAATGGTTTTACACAAAGTCGAACACTGAAGATGTATACACCTCTAGCTGGCATAGTTTTTTTGGTGCCGCTTACTTAATGAATCCAGCACCATTGAAAAAATTATTTTTAAAAGCTTTTGATGAAGCGTTTATCACTAAAATTGCGACTGAGCATGCAAAGGGTCGACGTCTTTATGTTGGCACAACAAACCTGGACACCGGTCAGTTTATCGTATGGGACATAGGGGCTATTGCATCCAGTGACAGGACAGATAAATATCAACGCATTGCAGATATTATTTATGCCTCCAGTGCGATGCCAATTTTTCTACCCCCACAATACATGCAGGTTAATATTGAAGACAAACCCTATTTTCAAATGCATGTTGATGGTGGCGTATACTCCCATGTTTTTATGGTTGGGTTGCTTGAAGACTGGAGAAAAGTGCTTAATTTAAGCTCTAAACCAAAGTATAAATTTGATACCACTATTTATATCGTAGCGAACCGTAAATACAGAAACAGACATATATATGACCCCGTGGAACAATCACCTTTAAAAATCATTTCTGCCTATATTAATATCGAAACAGATTTACTCTTTGACAAATCTATTTATCGACTCTACAGCCACAGCATAAGAAATGGTATTAAATTTCGTTTAGCAACCGTACCTGAGTACGCAAACTCTGTCGATGATTCAACAGAGTTTAACCCGAAAAAAATGACTGAATTATTTAATGTAGGACATACCTATGGCTTAAAAGGGATTAAATGGCAGGATAAAATTTCTATTGACGAATATGATATTCGATAAACATTATTAATTAAGCACCCTACAGTGTTAAAAATCATTTCCCTTTCTTGCTCAGGTAGTTAAGGGTATTAACCCCTGAGATAACTATTCATTTTGTTTCTTGTACTATCTTTAGCTTGCTTGTCCATTTTTATTTACCGTCACCTGTCTCCATCGGATTACTTGAGTCAGCCGTCCACTCCTCAAGTGACGCCATATAAACGGCCACATTATTAAATCCCAACCGGGTTAAAACAAAGGCATTGATTGAGGCCACGATACCACCACCACAATAAGTTATTACGCGGGCATTGCGATCAAAAGCACGCATCGAAGACAGCTCATCTTGCTTAAGCAAGCACCCTCTTTTATCAAGTAAACTCAGGCCATTAATATTAAGCGCGCCAGGTATATGACCCGGCCGGGGATAGATGCTCATTTCACCTCGATAAAATTCTTCGGGCAATGTATCAATAAGAATAACCGCTTCATTATTAATACTGGCAAGCACTTCATTGCGATGCGCAATCAATTCAGGGCGGGGTTTCGATGTTAACTTTTGTGCCGATCGGCTAACAGGCTCAAGTGAAAGCGCATGACCTGTCGATGTCCATGCCGCAAGACCACCATCCAGAATTGCGGTATTATCAAAACCAACCCAGCGCAGCATCCACCAAACTCGTGCAGCCCAACCGGTGTAATTCGCATCATAAAGCACAACTCTGGAATTATCCCCCACACCTAATTCACTCATTGCGGCACAAAATTGTTCCGGGCTTAATAAATCGAATTCAATGGGGCCATTTGATTTGCAGAGTTCAGTTTTAAGATCAGCAAAGCCCGCATTGGGAATATGACCTAACTCATAATCAGGTCGGCCACTGACATTGCGTAAGCCACGCGCATCATTTGCATCGGGCATGGTAACAACCGTACAATCAAGTATAACTAAATCTGGGTCATTAATATGCAGTTTTAGCCATTGAGCAGTTACAAGCGTATCCATATCGACACCTCCTGGTGTGAGGTCAAGTATAAATGAATAACGTAGACTTTAGATGGTTGTCTCAAGAAGCTCAAGTAGCCGCCCGTTAATATCGGCTAATTACTTCCCCGCCGCCTCACCTTCCAGCGTTAACAGTAAATCCGGATGCACCCGATACACGCCTTTGCGTATGCGAAATAAAAATTTGGTGTGGCTCATTTCTACTCGGCCTGTTTCGATGGTTGATGCGGGTAAAAACGAATTGATGTAATCAGTTTTTATTTCTGAAAAACACAGTTTGAATTCTTTGAGGGTAAACACTATCCCCTGCTCGTCGACCTTGCCTAATTCACCCGAGGCGATGGCTTTTATGAAGCGGGTTCTTAGTGAGTTATCATTTTGATGCATGTTATTCTCCGTATAAAATATTTTGTTATTGTTTTTTTCATTTTTGTTTTTAATAAAATTAATATTCTGAAATAAATTTACTACTAGCTACTAACTTAAAAAACATCGTCATTCCCGAATGCTTGTGTCGGGAATCCAGTGTCTTTAAACGCTGCAAAGTCGCTGGATCTCCGACACAAGCATTCGGAGATGACGGCTTATTACACTGAATTAATTTAAAACCAGAACAAATATCTAAAATAAACTTTCAAATCAAATTAAAGGAAAACCGGACACCCTAAAGGTGCCCAGTGCCCAACCTAATATCCACCAGTGTTTCAACCACCAGCTGAGCGTTCTATTTAATCACCATGAAAGTCTTCCCCCGACAGGTCCAAATGCGATAAATCAAATTCCGAAAGATCAAAACAATTCGGATCAACACTTAATTTATCCACCCCGTCTAATTTCAACAGTTCACTCACGGCCTCTAGCCGACGCGACATGGCCCAGTATTTCAACCGCAACCGATTTTTTACGCGCACAGGCAGGGGTAGACACAGCAGGTATTCAACATGCGTGCGCAGGTTTTCCAGTGTTGTGGGTAGAGTTTGGGTTGTGAAGATTGAAAGGTTTAGCTCGGGGGGCGGTGCGATGGGTGTTGTCGGTTTAGCGGGTACACCGGTTGTTACATCTATTGATGTAGCGGGTACCACACTAAACGATACACGTCTCACGTCCCGTTTTGCTATGGGCGGAGTTGCTATGGTTTGCCTGGATGGCGGGGTTTTTAGCCCCGTATCATCGGCTAACCCTGTGTCGGTTTGGGTTTTTTGGGTGTTTGCTGTTAAATTTATTTGGGCAAAGCGGGTTCGTAGCGTAGAATCTAGTTCAGCCATAATGACCTCTCGTTCAGGTTGTTGTGGTTAGCTGGCTTAATGGTGTTGCAAGCACCTTAGGTCAGCTACTCTTTTTAAACTTGGTTTAGGTTATTGGTTTTCAATTTTCTTCTCCTTGGTTTTTGGTACGCTGATTTTTCAGGTACCGCATAAAATAGTGATAACTCGATATTGTATTGTGATTATTATTTGTGGTGCTGTTACTTACACATAGTTAATGCACGTTTTTAATACGTTCATGTATTTACCACAAAAGTAATCCGCTGAAACTCTAGCATGGGGTTTATTTAGTTGGCAAAGTTTTTTTGAAATAAAAATAGAAGAAACGAATCACTAATAAAAACAGCTAGCCTAATTAATGAAGCTTCTAATTTTTTAGTTTTTTAGCAACTTTTTAGCAAGACACCCACCCAAAAGTTTGACAACTAAAAACGTCAAGCGTAACGTCATTTCCACATCAACTCGCCATTAACAACATCAAGGAACAGATAATGCCAAAGCCGCGTTACACCCAAGTTTCACTTGAAGCCACACCCTACTATCACTGTGTTTCCCGTTGTGTTCGCCGGGCTTTTCTTTGTGGCATGGATTTATCGACGGGGGAATGTTTTGAGCACCGGCGCCAGTGGGTTGAGGATAAATTATTTGAGTTTGGTAATGTTTTTGCGATTGATATTTGTGCCTATGCGGTGATGTCTAATCATTATCATCTGGTGTTGCATATTAATCGTCAACAGGCGCTGGCCTGGTCGTTTGATGAGGTTATTCATACCTGGCATCGGCTTTTTTCGGGCAACCTTTTTTCTCAGAGATATTGCCGTGGGGATCTGTTACATAAATCTGAATTGGCGACGTTAAAAGAAACGGTTGAAATCTGGCGTAAGCGTTTAATGGATATTAGCTGGTTTATGCGGGTGTTAAATGAATCGGTTGCCCGACAGGCGAATGCGGAGGATCAATGCTCGGGGCGTTTTTGGGAGGGTCGGTTTAAATCTCAGGCGTTATTGGATGAGTCTGCAATACTGACCTGTATGGCTTATATTGATTTAAACCCGATTCGAGCGGCGATTGCTGAAGCACCTGAGACTTCGGATTATACTTCTATTAAACAACGCATCCATGAAATGCTGCACCCTGAGGATGCTAGCCCGGACAGAAAATTATTTGTCTTTGCGGGCCCTATTAATAATAACATGCCTGAGGGACTGCCCTTTCAATTGTCTGATTATATAAATTTAGTGGAAGAAACCGGGCGAACCCTGCGTGATGATAAGCGGGGTTATATTCACCAGAACACGCCGGCAATTTTACAGCGTTTAAATATGAACAGCAAACACTGGCTTTATCTCACTCAGCATTTTGAAAGTAAGTTAAAAGGCATGGTGGGTTCGGTGCATAAACTTAAACTGGCTTGTGAAAAACTGGGGTATAAACGCATGCCGAGTTTTCGAAGTTGTGCGGAATTTTTTACGTAATTCACAATCCTTTTTTTTGAGCATTTAATTTATCATTTTCAGCGTTAGCTGATGATTCACTGTTGTTGCTTTTTTGTGTTTTAAATATTTTCGATCAAATATTTCTGCTTTTCTCATGTTTTTAATCATTTAAATTAATTCTGAATGTTTTCGAATGGGATTTGTGACTTGGTTTTAGTTTGTTTTTAGGTTGGGTGTCTTACATACTTCTGGGTGTCTTACATACTTCTTAACATGGGTGTCCTGAAAGGCTGGTGTCCTGAAAGGCTCTGAAAGGCTTGAAAGGCTCCCTTTATTCCAGAATCGGGCAATAGAGTCGGCCTTATCAAATATCCATATAAAAAACTCCACATTGACAGACTAGATGTGTATGATTCAAATTGCCAGTAATAAAAAATAATTAGGTGGAAGCCACCTAATTCACTGTTATGCAGGGATGAGCGAATGTTAGGTATAAAGAACATTCTGAATAATTTAAAAAACATACATTATCAAGCTATATCAATAAAAAATATATTTATTGAGTTTCTAATAGGGTTTGTAATCGCTTATTTGTTACTGATATTCTATTCGATTGATTCATGGGATGAAAATAGCATCGCGACTATTTCACTAGCACCTATTATTTACTTTGCGATGCCCTTTTTAATTATTAAATATACATGGTCAACAATTCTCCTATATTTAATAATCTTATTTATCATAAACAAGTGCTCTGAAAAATGTAATATGCGAATTTTTATTAATAGCTTACTTCATTTAAATTGGGCGACTATGGGTCTTTCTATTTATGTAGGTTAACACAAGAATAGGGCCAGGTCTTTCCATTCCACATTTATAACCATTAACAATTCGACTAAAAGTCGAATAATGTCACCCGAAATATTCACCTATTTCTTTCAATGAATAGCCACCTGTAAAATAGACTTTTGAGATTGCTACTTTTGGATCTTTGTATTTGGTTTCATAAAACGCTAACGGTTTTGCTATTTTTATTCTCTGTAATTTGGGTACATCATTTAATGATTCTTTTTTATTGATCATTTTCTGTTTCTTATTTACGTATTTATCACTAGTGCCTTGCCTGTCATGGCGTGATAACTACTCCACTTCCACGCTTGTATATTTTTACCCTATTGGCTCTTAGCAGATTAAGTACAACATTTCGTGCTAATTTAGCAGGCATGCATTCTGCTCTACCATTATGCCTTTAAACCGTCCTTGAGAGACATGCCCCACTCGGCTGCATAAAACGGCTTGAGCACATTTTTTATTTGAAATAGATCACAGTAACCTGCAAATACGCCGTTATAATGAAATATGAAAAAATAGTTAGCTTCTCAGTTATGAATGCACCGATTTATAAATGAAACAAACCCTGTAACTATTTAAGAACGTACCGCTTTTTTTAAACAAACTTACAGTTATCATTTAAGTGCAATCCATGAGTATACAAATTATCTGGCGCATTGCCGCCGCTATTCTTAGTCTTGCTACATTACAAGCCTGTTCTGGCGACACTCAAAATACCGCTAACCCACCTGATGATAGCACCCCTCCTATATCAGAAAATAACAAGTTAGAGCCCCAGTCATTTCAGATTAACATTCAAGATGGTGACGATGATGCTGAAGAGTACATTAATGGTTCGGTCGATCTTTCAAGCAGTGATGTTGAGTTAATTTATGATAGTTTTAGTGGCGCACAAATCGTTGCATTACGATTTCCTATAGGCATACCTAAAGATGCAATAATAGACCAGGCCAGTATCCAGTTTACTACTGATGAATCTTCTTTTGGAGCGGCTAATTTAGACATTAAAGTTGAAAATAGCAGTAACTCAGCACAACTCATTTCTGCTTCTAAAAATATCAGCAGTAGATTGTATAGCAGCAATGTGGTTTCGTGGTCGCCCGATGAGTGGCAGGATATCAATGAACAAAGCGCACTCCAGGCAACACCCGATATTAAGTCATTAATTCAGGAAATCACCAATAAAGCTGAATGGAATAGCTGTAATTACATTACGTTTAGTATTTCTGGCGAAGGCCAGAGGATCGCTATATCCTATGATAAAAGCCCAATTGATTCGGCACAAATACAAGTAAGTTACCGCAGTACTACTAAGGGTGATACATGTACGAATGGGGTACCGACAACACCAACTGAAACTGTCGATACCCAAGCACCATCTGCGCCTTCTAATTTAAGGTTTACTGAAGGCACCCCTGCAAGCAGCTCTATTCAACTCTTGTGGGATAGTGCAACTGATAATACTGGCGTAGCAGGCTACAGAATTATCAGAGATTCATCAGAGGTAGCCAGCATTAGTGGCACATCATATTTAGATTCAAATCTGCAAGCAGCAACAGCATATCAATATTCAGTAATAGCATATGATGCGGCTGGAAATACTACTTCCAGCAATACAATCTCAGTCTCTACACAAAGTCAAAGTACAGATACAATCCCCCCGAGTATCCCTGGGGCATTAGAAATATCCGCTCCTCCTGGCAGTGTCAATATTTCAATTCAGTGGATGGCATCTACAGATAATGTAGGGGTTGCTGGTTATAGAATAATACGCAATGGCGTATTTCTAACAAGTACAACTGCAACATCATTTAATGACACATCCGTTCAACCCTCCACCACTTATCAATACTCAATTACAGCATTTGATGCCGCTAACAATGTAGCCAACAGCAACAATTTACTCGTAACAACAGCCGATACAGTTCCCACTAACATGACCGGCTATTTCGTATCGCCAAACGGCAACGATACCAATTCAGGCACAGAGAGCAGCCCATGGAAAACCATCCAGGCGTCTATTGATAAACTTAAGCCTGGAGATACCCTCAATATTATTGATGGCACTTATTATGAAAGCGTTACTCCGCATATCAGCGGTACTGCTGATGCACCCATTTTAATTCGAGCCGTCACTCCATTTAATGTCACTATTGACGGTGACGGCATTGGCCAGGCGCTTGATATCGCTGATGTGAGCCATCTGATTTTTGAAGGTTTTAAACTACAAAACTCAGGGGAAAGAGCCGTATTACAGGTTAATAGTGATGATGGCCAGCCCACTACTGGCAATACTGCCACCCACCATATATCTTTACGAAAAATGTCTATTAAAGGCTCATGTGTTGATAAAAATTGTGTCGGTGCATTAGTTGCTCGATCCAATGATATCTTACTCGAAGATGTCTGGGTTTTTGGCTCAGGTCGATACACCATGCTGGTATATGGAAGCCGTAATATTACTGTTCGTCGTGCTGTTGTACGCTGGGATTACTGGGATGGCGCAGGATATAAACCTAATGATCCACGTACCGCTTTAGGCGTATATAACAATCATGACAGCCTGTTTGAAAATATCATCGTTCTCGATTCAGGTAAAAAACCACCCGGACGCGGTGGCGATAAAGCCTCGCTTACTTTAGCAGGTGGCAATAATGGAGACACAGCACCTTTTATCAGCTCAGATAACAATGAGTTCTATGGCCTGGTGATTTTTAACAATATTGGCCTGGCCCTGGGTCTTGAATCACGTTCGCTACCACATGATGGTAACTACTATGAAAACTGTGTCGTTTATGGAAATTCCGTCAGGGGGTTAACCATCAACAAGAAAGTTTCAAATACCACTTTCAACAAAATGACTGTTGTCGGACACACGGGTGGCGGGGGCTATGCCAACTGGTCGAGTGACCCAGACACCGTAGGTAATGCGGTTAAAAACAGTATTTTTACAGATAATAATGACAATACATTCCGCGGTGGTGTGAGCGAAAGCTTTAACATGGTATTTAATAATTCACCTAATTATGCCAGTGGAAAAAATCCGGGTACCGGCTCTTTAGTGATGGATCCTGAACAGGCCTACCTGTTTACCAACACCAGCTCCGCTTTAAACGCTAACCCTGGGTCAGATGGAAAACCAAGAGGTGCAAACCTCACTAAACGATATTTTAACGGCGTGGAGTCAACTCAAAAACTCTGGCCCTGGTTATATGAAGATAAAATACATCAGGATTTATGTGACCCAACATCACTGGCAGAACTTGGCAGAACGGGCGACAATTCCTCTGCCTGGTGCGATTCCGGAAAATCTTTAACTCGTTACCTATGGGAGGCCTCAACTGACCTGTCATGCCCTGCTGAGCAGTGTGATGGTAAAGCAGAGCCATTACCCTAGTGAAGATTTACTTAGAACTTAACGAGACATCCACGCTAAGTATGTACTTATTAAAACTATAACTAATTGTTTTACAATATTCTTGTTGTGGGCGCCTCAACTAATTTTAACTAATTCTTTTTTTTGAATGTAGGCCATATTATTTATATGACCTATTCTTATTTATTCCAGTCAACCAAAAACACTAAAACAAATCAGAATCAACCCGACTGATCCCATAATGGCATGCAACACAACGACGGGCATGGATGGGCCGCTGCCCTTTTCATGTAAGGCGAATACCATTAAGCCGCCGATGATTGCTAATGTTAGAAAAAAAGCTGCGGCGTTATTCAATTTGATTGAAGAATCTGCTGCTATCTGCAGGCAAAGTGCAATGAAACCGGATATGGCCAGTGCGGCATGTATTAGCCCGAGAGTGGGTATACGTTTGCGTTGACGGATGCCAACGGTGGCCAGGTAAAATCCCAGGGTTACAGCAACACTGAGAAGCAGCGTTGCTGCGAGTGAATAGTTCATAATTATTCAGGTCCTACTACCGAGTAAAAAAACAATAAAGATAATAAAAATAAAAATTTAAAAATTAAAAAAAGATCTTACTGTTCTTTTTCCTTCATGTGTTTTTTCGCAATCAACACATAAAGTGATGGCACAACAAAAAGGGTGAACAGGGTTCCGATTGCCATACCACCAACCAGTACCAAACCTATCGAGTTACGTGCAGCCGCACCTGCGCCGGTAACCAGCACCAATGGAAAATGCCCGGCGATGGTGGCGAAGGTTGTCATTAGTACCGGGCGTAATCGTATCATGGCTGCTTGATGCACCGCTTCGAGTTTATCAACACCGTCCAGTTGTAGCTTGTTAGCAAACTCAACGATCAGGATACCGTTTTTGGCGATAAGCCCAACCAGTGTTACCAGCCCTACCTGTGCATAGATGTTCATGGTTGTTGTCCAGCCATTCGTCCAGTACGGCATGTTGGGATCTGGCATTTTCAACAGGGTGAACACTAGCGCGCCAAACATGGCTAATGGAACCGAGCCAGCCAGGATGACTAACGGATCGCGGAAGGCATTAAACTGAACGGCCAGTACAAGAAATATCATTAAGATTGCCAGTGAAAAAGCCGGCAGGAACTTATTGCCCTCAGTACGTAACTGACGGGATTCACCCGTGTAGTCGAAGCTATAACCTGGTGGAAGAATTTCAGCCGCTTGTTTTTCCAGAAAGCTTAAGGCTTCGTCCAATGTGCGCGTACTCACGCCGGATAATTTAACCGCGTTCAATTGCTGGAATCGATTTAGCGAACGTGCAACGACCGAATGTTCAATGTGTGCAATTGAAGAAAGTGGCACCATCTTACCGTTTGGTCCGGCGATATGAATCTCGCCCAGCTGCTCACTGTTTAACCTGGCCATACGTTTAATAACGGGAATAACTTTATAGCTACGCCCATCCATATTAAACCGGTTAACAAAGTTGCCACTCGTGGCCACGGCAAGGTCAGCGCCAACCTGCGACAGGTTCAGCCCCAAATCTGCAACTTTATCCCGGTCGAAAACAATTGTGGCCTGTGGTTGATCCAGTTTCAGGTCGATGACCGGGGGAAAGGCAAACAGTCCACTTTCCATGGCTTTGGTTTGTAATAAATTTGCAAACTCAAGCAGTTGCTCTGCGTCCGCAGTTGAAGTGATGACAAACTCAACCGGGAAATTACTGCCACCGGGTAAAGCGGGTGGCGTGGTAATAAACATTTGCAAACCTGGAATTTGTGAGACCTTCGCCTGCACTTCTGGCACCATTTCGGTAACTGTTCGGCTGCGTTCGTCCCAGGGTTTTACCACAATCCCACTAAAACCGTCGGCACCGATTGTTGCGCCGACTGAAGGTGGAAATAACAGCTGGAAGGTTAATGCGGCCTCGGGAACATCAAGCATAACTTTTTCAGCGGCTTTGGCATAAATCGCATTCTGATCTACGGTGGCATTGGACGCTGTGTTGATAATACCGAACAGGACGCTTTGGTCCTCCGTTGGCGCCAGTTCGTTGGGAGAAAACATAAACATCGGAATTGTACTAAGACTGATTACTGCCCATACCAGATAAACCGCTGGCCTGGCATTAAGCGTTGCCCCCAACAACCGCCCGTACATTTGCTGAAGCTGGTCAAAACGTTGATTTAACCAGCCGCTCAAACCACGCTCTTCTTCCTTGGCACTGGGCAATAATCTCGCGGCCATGGCTGGGGATAATGTCAGCGCAACCACACCGGAGATGGCAACAGCCCCCGCCAATGAAAAAGCAAACTCACGGAATAATGCGCCCGTTAATCCGCCCTGCAATCCAATTGGAATATAAACCGCGACCAGCGTTAAGGTCATGGCTACAACGGGGGATACCAGTTCACGCGCACCCAACATAGCTGCCTCACGTGGTGTGCGCCCTTCCCGCAGATGACGCTCGACATTTTCGACCACGACTATGGCATCATCAACTACCAGCCCAACTGACAGCACAATTGCTAATAGCGTCAACAGGTTCAGCGTAAAGCCAAACATCTGCATTAATAAAATACCGCCGATGAGTGAGACCGGGATAGCCATCACGGGCACCAGTACTGAGCGCACCGAGCCAAGGAATAAGAAGATAACGATAATAACAATCAGCAACGTTTCAACCAGTGTGCCGGTGACTTCATCAATAGCGTCACTGACATATTGTGAAGCGTCATAACCGATGCTGGCATCCAGACCCGCTGGCATTTCCTGCTTTAACTTATCCAGTTCAACCCGCACACCATCAATCACATCGATTATATTGGCATTGGGCTGCGGGAATACACCGATGAATACCGCTGTATCACCTGAATACCGCACCATAGTATCGTAGTCTTCCGCGCCCAGTTCTACATCGGCTACATCCTCAAGCCTTATGATGCTGCCGTTACTCTTATAAACCACCAGCCGCCGGAAATCCTCAGCGTTATGCAGATCCGTATTGGCTGCCAGATAGGTTTGTACTAATGCGCCTTTGGTACTACCAATAGCGGCAAGATAGTTATTTGCGGCCAGCGCCTGGCTAACCTGAGACGGTGTGATATGCAAAGCCGCCATTCGGTCGGGTTTAAGCCAGACACGCATCGCGAAAGTACGTGCCCCAAAAATTTCTATTCGCTGAACACCGGCAACCGCGGACAGGGTGGGTTGAACGACACGTGTCAGATAATCGGTAATTTGCTCTGGCGATAGAATGTCGGACCAGAAGCTAAGATAGGCTGCCGCGAACTCTGAATCTGCAGACTGCACACTAATGGTCGGCAATTGCGCTTCGACAGGTAAATCATTACGCACCTGATCAACCTTAGAGGAGATTTCGGCCAGCGCCCGGGTGGAATCATGGTTAAGTTTCAGGCGAGCATTAATAATCGAAATACCCTGCAAACTTTTTGACTCAATGTAGTCTATGCCTTCAGCCGCCGCGATGGCTCGCTCAAGAGGTGTGGTAATAAACCCACGCACCAGCTCGGCACTGGCGCCAACATATACCGTAGATATCTGTACCGTTGCATTTTCACTTAACGGATACTGTCGAACACTCAGTGAATTCCAGGCACTTAAACCGGCAATGATAATCAATAAATTAATTACCAGGGCCAGCACGGGGCGCTGGATAAATAAATCCGTAAAACCGGGTTTAACTGATGGCATCAGGAGTCCTTCGGATTGGGCTCAAGACTGGCTTTGGGTTCCAGCGTATTATCAATGACCACTGGCGATCCAGAGCGCAACTTAAACACCCCGCTGGTAACTACGGTTTCTCCATTTTTCAAGCCATCCGTCACATCAACATAATCACCACGTGCCTGCCCCAGAATAACAAATTGCTGACGCAACACCTTTTGAGTTTCGCCGGTTTCCGCATTTTTTTTCTCATCGATAACAAACACCGAGTTACCAAAGGGTGCATAGAGTACAGCCGTCGCCGGAATTGGTAATACGTTTAGTGCGTCAGGTAATATCAACTCAACATTAACGAACATGCCCGTGCGAAGTTTCTCATCCGGGTTTTCGACCAGCGCTCGCACTTTTATATTACGGGTCACCGGATCAACTTCCAGATTCACCGCTGTTATCTTTCCATTAAAAACATCATCGGGTGTGGCATCTGATTTCACCCGCACTTTCATGTCTCGCGCCAACTGCGACAGTTTTTGTTGTGGAACAGAAAAATCCACATACACCCGATTTAACATCTGCAATGCGACAATTGGATCACCGATAGAAAGGATCTGCCCCTGGTTTACCTGGCGAATACCCAAACGCCCCGCAAAGGGTGCACGAATTGTTTTCTTATCAAGTGAAGCTTTGATTACCTCAACCTGGGCTTCGCTTTCTTTTACCTGGGTAGTGGCTCGCTCAACCGCATCTTCAGAAACCAGATTTTTAGCGATCAGGCTACGCACTCGTTTCAGATCCGCCCTGGCCTGGGCGGCTGAGGCTTTGTTTGAAGCGAGTTGTGCATTTTCACTACTGGTATCCAGTTGCACCAGAACTTGCCCTTCTATAACACTATCACTCGAATCGAACTTAATTTTAGTCACACGACCGCCGGCTTCAGCGCTGACAAGCACGCCCTGTACAGCAGTTACTGAGGCCGTAGCGGGAATAAACTGCTCCCATTGATCCTCACTTGCGATAGAAGCAGTTACGGTTTCAGGTGGAAACGTCATCTTCGAGGCAGCTTCTCCCATCGCAGCAAACTGCCCAAGTTTCACGAAAACTAGTACACCCACTAGTAACGTAACCGCAATACCTGCAATAAGTATTTTTTTCAACATATAGAATTATCCAAAACTTAATTAAGTCCCGACCAAAGAAAGCTCAGTCACTAATATCTCAAAAACGGTAGATCGTTATCCTTGATTATATCCGTAGCAGGACAACTGGAATAATGCATGAATCTGTAGCATAAACATAACAACCTTCTGCTTTGAACAACACCCAAAGCCCATTACTGGATTGTCTGGCACTGGGTTGCCGATATGCCTGTTCACATAATCAACACAATACCACACACGTTATACCGGGCAACTTAAAAAGGCCTCTCTTTCCAGTAAATCTAAAAATCCTGTTCCTAGTTCGTTATGATATGGAGGGTTACTGCTCATAGCTATAACAAACGTCTCACGTGCTGTCGCAGCCATTGACCAGCAACTCAAACATATCAGATAAACGATAAATACAGAATTGTAGTACTGGCCAACCTTTTATGAACTTTGTTAATAGGATTTTTATTATATGGTTCTACCGCAATATAACAGGATAAAAATTTCGTGATTGGTTCAAGAGGAGGCTAAATCAAGATGCACCGCTATATCTACTTAAAAATTAACTTTTGTATAAAACTTATGCACTGATAAACAAGTCATTCAAGCAATCTAAAAGTACGTTTCTACTAACTGGTTTTTGTAACTGCATTGAATATTGCTCTTTATTTTGACTATCGGGTATTTCTTTATCATCATAACCACTGGTTAGAATAATTTTTACCCCGGGGTATTTTGACTTTATCTGATCGGTTAATTCATAACCATTCATCCCTGGCATTATTATATCTGTAATCATCACATCATATACACGATTGTTAAACTTATTAATTGCTTCAAGTGCACTATTGGCCGTCACGGACTCATAACCTGAGCTATTTAACATTTCATTCATTAAATCGGCCAGCTCTTTATTATCATCAACCACTATCACAGAGCGTAATTTTTGATGAGCGCTTTCAGATTTTTTAACTACTTTTTTATGTTCAACTTTAGCAATGCTAATCTCACGTGGAAAATATAGCTTAAACTTTGTGCCATGCCCTTCGCTTGTTTCAACAGCAATGGCACCACCTGATCTTTGCATAAACCCATAAACCTGGCTTAAGCCCAGCCCTGTTCCCCTGTCGCCTTTGGTTGAAAAAAACGGATCAAATATACGATCTTTTATTTCTGCGCTCATTCCATAACCACTGTCGATAATACTTAACTGCACATACTCACCCGGGTTTAATGCCAACTTGTCCGCATCATCTCTACTTAACACTTTATTTTCTGTAATAATATTAAGAGAGCCTTTTTCTTTCATGGCATGTTTAGCATTAATGATTAAGTTCATTACAGAGTTTTCAAGATCAGTGCCATTAACACTGATATCCCAAAGATCTTCCTGCAGATCCAGTGTCAAATAGACGCCCGCGGTCAATAGCTTTCTGATGATCTCATCAATTTCTCCAATCTCATGATTTATATTTGTCAACTGAACTTTAGTTTCATTTTTCCGTGCGAACCCGAGTAATTTATGAGTTAAGTTAATGCTGCTTTGACTTGCTTTTTCAATTTGTTTTACATATTTCAATAATTCTGGTTTATCACTTAACTTTTCTTGCAGTAACTCCACATAGCCAATAATTACACCGAGCATGTTATTGTAGTCATGTGCGATTCCACCGGTCAATTTTCCCATCGCATCCATTTTCATACTGTGACGCACCATTTCTTCAGAACTCATATGCTCTCTGAAATAAACTTCACGTTCCAGTGCCTTTTGATTTTTTATCAGGTTGTTTACACGCGCCATCAACTCCACTTCGATTATGGGCTTGGTCACATAGTCGGCAATACCCATGTGATATAAACTCACACGACGTGGCGCATCATCGTAGGCAGTTAAAGCCAATATAGGCGTTTTGCCTTTTGCCCCATCAATGCGCCTAATTTTATTAATCAACATGACGCCGCTCATTTCACCTATCAGCACAAGATCGGTTACAACCAGGTGATAGTGTTTTTTTATAAAGGCGTTCCAGGCATCTTCAGCATTATTATATGCATCTACTTTTAACCCCCTGCTTTCAAACATTTCGTTAACGACAACACGCTGCGACTTATCATCTTCTATATAAAGAACGTCACCCTCTATTGGCTCATTTATTTGTGTAAATCGCTCAATAAAACTGACGAGCTCATTCATTTTATCTTTTAAAAAGATATCCGTGATGCCCGCGAGATTTGCCCGTTTTATTAATTCTTTTTCACTTTCAGAGGTCAGTAAAACAATAGGGGTATATTTGTAGCTTGGAAGCTTTCTAATTTTTTTACAAAGATCAATACCATTAATATCATCGAGGTACATACTTAAACAGATACATTCATAAATATTTTTCTCAAGCAATGCCAGTGCGTCATTGCCCGTACTAGCCGTCTCAAGATCGGTTGCTACCTCTTGCAGTGCTGATATTATCAATTGCTGATACACTTTCACTCGATCTACAATTAACGTCTTCATTATGTGCTCTCATACTCTTACTAAGTAAGGTGTCCGTTAAATACAGAATACATTCCGCTGTATTCTGTCCATTAGCCCTACTTATAGTATGTTTTTTATGAAATTCAATAGAAAGGACATTCTAAGTTCCAATTATGTAGAGTGAGTAAACTAAACAGGGCGCGCGTGCAAAGGCACCTCTCAAAGAAGCCGCATGGGTGCATTCAAGCTGGGTGTTCATTTTAATCGATTGGAACGGTCATTGTGATGCATAAGACTCAATCATCACTTATTTATGAGCCCTTATTAACAATAATCAATGACTTGGCTGGGTCCCAGCTGAACTTATCTTAAGCTATAAGGTGGACATCACAGGCTCATAAACACTCTGGCGGCGTATTCCTGTGCTTATATTTAATTAGTTATCAGCGCATGAGCCAATTTTCTAAAGATTATAGAAAACTATAATTATTAATTTTGTGCAGATGATTACACCTTAAGCAACCAGTGATGAAATGAAAAGCGAATACAATCTAAGTCTTTCTTTTTTACTTAAAGTGACAGTTTTTCTTTTTATTTATTCGCGCCAGCAACTTTATAAATACGTCCGCTCTGGTAGGCCGCCACATAATTTTCACCGGCTTCGTCTTCACCGAAACTACTAATGAGCAAACCATCGCCCTTAAAGTAATCAATGGCGAGACTGAAAAGTGAACGGGGACTAAACAGGGTTTTATGTGCGGTTATTTCGCCTTTGTAATGACGCAGACTCCATATTGCCTGACTAACGAAGTCACCATAAATATAGGTACCACATAGTGATTTTATATTGTTGCCGCGATACACATAACCACCGGTAATGGAACGCTCCACGTCATGACCATAACTGTAGATAGGAAGGCTTAAGCCTTTTTTCGTTACATTGTGGATTTACATCCGGCGTACAGTGAGGGCCTTCCATAATACACCAGCCATAATTACGACCGCGTTCAATGAGGTTGATTTCTTCGGTTTCATCCTGACCCACATCAGCGGCATACAGTTTGCCGTTTTTTCGATCATCTGCTCGCGCATTTTTCCGATGGCTAAACGGATTGTTTTCGGGGATAGCGTAAAGACGCTTACCATCGGTCTTATTTACATCGATGCGCAATAAGCTACCCAACAGACTGTTCAGGTTCTGCCCATTATTCTTCGGGGCATTAGCAAAACCACCATCACACAGCGCAATATAAAGATGTCATCGGGCCCAAACGCCATCTACCCATCATTATGATTACTATACGGTTGAGCAATCGTCAGCAGAATACGTTCCTCGTCTATGTTGATTTTGCCCGATGGAGCAACCTGAAATTCGGAGACAATGGTACTAAACCCATCCTGCTCTGTTGTGTAGTTGAGAAAAAATCGACCATTGGATTTGAATTGCGGATGAAAAGCAATACTGAGCAGATAAACCCGGGATAGTCTGCCAAATAAATAAAACAGATCTGATCCCGTTGATGCAAACGCTTAAAGTTGATCGTGCTTTTTTATTACACCAGACATAACGCCCCCGGAACAATATGCCGTACCCGTATCTGCCACGATCAGCCACACTAGTGCTCATGCACAAAAGGCGTCACCCTCTATTAGCACTTCTCTAATTTAATATAAGGCTTTTAACTCACTTTTTCACAACGCCTGTAACACGGGTCGCCCTACTCAACCGTCACCGACTTGGCCAAATTTCTCGGCTGGTCTACATCCGTACCCTTACGCACCGCTACATAATATGAAAATAATTGCATCGGTATCGCATATAAAATCGGTGCCACTTCCGGCTCTACTGCGGGCACAGTCATGACATGACACATATCACCCATGTCGCTCATATCCAGTCGCTCGTCGGCAAACAAATATACTTCACCCTTGCGTGCAATCACTTCCATTAAATTAGATTTTAATTTATCTTCCATGCCGTCTTTTGGTGCCACCGCAATAATCGGCATTTGCGGATCAACCAGGGCTAACGGCCCATGTTTCAACTCACCGGCTGCATAGGCTTCGGCGTGAATATAAGAAATTTCTTTTAGCTTTAAAGCGCCTTCCATTGCAATGGGATATTGCACACCACGCCCCAGGAAAATTGAATTTAAGGTGTCTTTAAATTCGTCGGACCAGCTTTCAATATTATTTTCTCTTAACACTTTTTCAATGATGGCTGGCAATTCTTTCAAATTATCGATTAGCTGCTTTTCTTTAGCTTCAGTCAAACCGTGACGCTTACCCAACGCCAGGGTCATTAACATTAAGCCCACCAGTTGTGTTGTAAATGCTTTGGTTGAAGCCACGCCAATTTCCGGGCCCGCGCGGGTCATTAATACCAGTTTTGATTCACGCACCAACGAACTTTCTGGCACGTTACAGATAGATAATGAATATTGTGTTTTTTCCTGCAGGTTTCGAAGCGCGGCTAGCGTATCTGCGGTTTCACCCGACTGTGAAATTGTCACGATTAAGGTATCATCGGTAATCACCGGATCACGGTAACGAAATTCCGATGCCACTTCCACATTGCAGGGAATGCCCGCCAAAGATTCCAACCAGTAACGGGCGACCATTCCCGCATGAAATGATGTGCCGCAGGCAATAATCTGTACGCGTTTTACCTTATCAAAAATCTCATGGGCATTTGCACCAAAGGCGGTGTCTAATACTTTTCCTTCATAAATCCGGCCCTCCAAAACCTCACCTAAAACCACCGGTTGTTCATGAATTTCTTTCATCATGTAATGGCGGAACTCGCCACGGCTTACCGCATCGACGCTTAACTCAGATGTACTGATTTCACGCTCAACCGGTTGATCATTTTTATCGTAAATAACCAGACTGTCTTTGGTGATGTCGGCAATATCACCTTCTTCTAAGAATATAAAGCGCTGGGTCACCGGTAATAATGCGGCAACATCTGAGGCAATAAAATATTCACCAAAGCCCACACCAATGACCAAGGGGCTACCACTGCGAGTGGTAACTAAACGTCCGGGTTCATCGATGGACACGACGCCAAGTGCGTAAGCGCCTTCAAAATCTTCAGTGGCTTTTTTGACCGCCTGCAGTAAATCATCACCGGCTTTTTTATATAGCTCCACCTGATGCACAACCACTTCAGTATCGGTTTCTGAAGTAAAGGCATATCCGCTGGCTTTTTGCTTTTCACGTAGTTCACCGTGATTTTCGATAATGCCGTTATGCACAACGGCTACCGCATTATTACAGATATGGGGGTGGGCATTCGGCTCAGAAGGTTCGCCATGGGTGGCCCAGCGAGTATGGGCGATGCCGAGAAAACCCGTGAGCGGATTTACATCCAGTGAGTCGGACAGGTTGGCAACTTTGCCCACACGCCTCACCCGATCTAAACAGTTATCTGCATTAACCACTGCAATACCGGCTGAATCATAGCCCCTGTATTCCAGGCGTCGTAAACCTTCTAATAAAATGGGGGTTACATTTCGCTCGGCGACAGCGCCTACTATTCCACACATGTGTATTCGTTCCTTAATTCATTTTGGCTTTTCTATGTCAGCACATTCTAACTGCTGAGTACGGGAATGAAAACCTCACTCTGATCAGATTTACGCAAAGTGCTTTACAATCAAGAGCGAACTACCACATACGGGTTAAAATATTTGCATACACCACAAAAGAGTCCATAAAAAAACCGCCGGTTCAGGCGGTTTTTAATCAAATATAGATCTCCCCTAATCGTCAATACAACCCTGGGGTGATGGCAGACCCGCAATACGCGACCCCTGCCTGGCGGGTCCACCGGGAAATAACTCGTACAGCTTACTGCGTTTTGCAGACGCCTCGCCCAGCTCTTCACTCATGTGTTTGATGAGCACTTTCACCATTGGGGTAATGCCGTATTGAAAATAAAACTTACGCAGAAAATTAAGCACTTTCCAATGCTCATCCGTTAATTCAATATTTTCTTTTTCAGCCAGTACGACCGCCAGTGCTTCATTCCAGTCTTCAAGGTTGGACAAGTTTCCCGACGCATAAACATGAATCGTTTTACCGTTAAAATCAAATGCGTCATTAAAGTGAACCTGAGTGGGTTTTGCAGACGTGCTGGTTAACGGCACTGACCGCACACGTTGCTCCTGTTCCAGTTCCGCATCAAGCTGCGCCAGGGGCACCCCCGCAAGTCGACTACCCTGGGTTTGTACACCATTGGGAAACAGGGCGTCGAGAGACGCCTGGGAGGCCCGCTCCTTGCCGTATTGCCGAGCCAGCTCACGACGCAATAATTTTAGAATCGGCGAAGTATTATATTCTGAATAATACTCACGCATGATATTCAACACGTCCCAGTGCTCTTCGGTTAACGTTAGACCTTCTTTTAGCGCAATTCTTTCCGCCAGATCCGGGGTCCAGTCATTCATATTCTTCAGATAGCCATCGGCTCGAAGCTCTACAATATTTGATTCCGAGTGAATATTATTCATAACCGTTCCTCTTTTTTAATGTATGAAAAAAGTAAAAAAAACAGTTCCATGTACTGTGTATAATAGCCAGCATAAACAGGAGAATACACGCTTCAATCGATTTTCTTTAATGCCTGGTCGCTCAACAAAATAATGAGCACGTAATTATTATTTAGCTGAAATCACGCTAATATTCCAGTGCTTTGAAATGTTATTTCTATGATTTTTTTTATTCGAAAGCAACAAACCAAAATTGTTTTTATTCGCAAAAATACCGCGGGGGCAATAAAGCAAATGAGCTCAATTTATAGAGGACAGATTTCCTGCGATTAAGCCGCTTACAAAACTTAGATGCTTAATGTAATACTTGAAATATTTTCAAAAAAATTACAAGCCAGGGGAGAAATAGGGGGATGTTCGCCAAACAAATCATTGACAGATTAAGTTAACGCCCTGGATTAAACAGGGCGTTTAACGCTTAGTTTATTAAACATTTATCACTAAAATGGAATGTCATCGTCAAAACTATCATCAATCGGCGCAGTGGGTGCTGGCTCATTTGCAGGTACAGGCTGAGATTGCTGTTGTTGAGCGAAGTCACCGCCGCCACCAGGGCGACCACCCAGCATCTGCATTTCATTGGCAATAATTTTTGTGGTGTAGCGGTCATTACCGCTTTTGTCTGTCCACTTCTCTGTGCGCAGGCTGCCTTCAATATAAACCTGCTGCCCCTTCTTTAAATACTCGCCGGCAATTTCACCCAGGCGGTTAAAAAAGGTAATGTTGTGCCACTCGGTGCGCTCCTGCTTTTCACCGGTTTTTTTATCTTTCCAGCTTTCGTTTGTCGCCACACTAATGGACGTGACTGCACCCCCGGATGGCATATAACGGGTTTCAGGGTCTTTACCGCAGGTGCCCACTAAAATTACTTTATTTATACCTCGTGCCATTTTTTCTGCCCTTTAATATTGTTCGTTAAATTGTTTTTCATTAAATCATTGTGGTTAAATATCGTTGTGCCGAGATAGCCCATCACCACTTTACTGCTCATTCACTGAATAGGTTAATAGTTTGGCCTTATCCAGCGCATGCATTTCAACCTTTAAATACGCGATACCTTCCTGCGGCTCAATAACAGCCTCAGCCACCCCCTGCACTGATACCAGCGTAGAAATCATTTCATTCACTTTGGAGGCGTCTATTTTACCGATTTTTAACAGGTACGTACTCACATATCTCGGATTTTTCATGGTATAGGCTATCAGCAACCATACCAATAAGGCAAAGCTACACATCAGAAAAACGCCAAATGCGCCCCCCGCCTCATAACTCAGCCCTCCGAGGGCGCCACCTAAAAAAGCACCAATAAACTGACTGGACGAATACAGGCCCATGGCGGTGCCCTTGCGGTCGGCGGGTGACATTTTAGACACCAGTGATGGCAGGCTGGCTTCCAGCAGGTTAAAGGCGCTGAAAAAAATCACCAGGGTGAGTGCCAGGTGCCATACAGAATCACCGCCAAGCAGCAAATTCAACTCTGCGACCCCCAGTACGCCAATGGCACTCACAAATATCTGTTTCATGCGCCGCTTGGACTCGGCAATAATAATAAACGGCACCATCAACGCCACACTGAGTAAAAATACCGGCAGGTAGAGTTTCCAGTGATCCGCAGAATCCAGCCCCGCCTGATTTTGCAGCACCAGGGGAAAGGCAACAAAAGTCGCCATTAGCACCAGGTGCAGGGTAAGAATGCCAAAATCCAGACGGAGTAGCTGGGTATCCGCCAGCACGGTTTTAAACTGGGTGGGGTTAGCCTGGGTGTCCCGATGAAACATGCTTTGCTTCGGGCTGGGGACCCACACAAATAAAATCACCAATGCAAACAGGGCCAGTACCGCGGTGACGACAAAAATACCCGACAAACCCATTAGCTGGTTAATAACCGGCCCGGCCACCATCGCGATGGCAAAAGCAAAGCCGATACTGACCCCAATAAATCCCATCATTTTCAAACGGTGCTCTTCACGGGATAAATCTGCGGCCAGCGCCATGAGTACCGCCGCCACCGCACCACTGCCCTGCAGTGCGCGCCCGGCAATCATTTGATAAATCGTCGTTGCATCCGCCGCCAGCAGGCTGCCTGCGGCGAAGATCAGCAAGCCAATGGCGATCATCGGCTTACGCCCGAAACGATCGGATAACATGCCGTAGGGAATTTGTAGTAGCCCCTGAGTTAAGCCATAAATACCCAGTGCAATCCCCACCAGTAAGGGCGTTGAGCCTTCAAACTGATCTGCATACAGTGAAAATACCGGCAAAATCATAAACAGCCCAAGCATGCGTACTGCATAAATAGCGGCCAGTGAAAAGCCCGCACGCTTTTCCATAGAGTTCCAGCTCACCTGTTGAAAGTTTTCACTCATTAATTAAAAAAGCCCACATGCCAATAGATAAAACCCACTATCATACCTTAAAGCGCCCCTGGCTTTAACCATGAAAAACATTTTGGCCGTTATAATTTCCCCTTGGGTTAAAAGTCATAATGCACACCCTGGCTTGATGCATCATCACAGCGAACACAATAGACAGTTTACAGGATTAACTGATTTAGACCTCGCCCAAATATGCTATCCTAAAGCGTTTATTTACCGCTGAAAAACAGCCTGAAGATTCATGATTAAAGAAATCCAGATTCGCGGCGCCCGCACCCATAATTTAAAAAATATTGATCTAGATATTCCCAGGGACAAACTGGTGGTGATTACCGGCCTGTCTGGCTCAGGCAAATCATCTCTCGCCTTCGACACGATTTTTGCAGAGGGTCAGCGCCGTTATGTTGAATCCCTGTCTGCCTATGCACGGCAGTTTTTATCCATGATGGAAAAACCGGATTTAGATCATATTGAAGGCTTATCTCCGGCGATTTCGATCGAGCAAAAAACCACCTCCCATAACCCCCGCTCCACCGTTGGCACGGTAACTGAAATTTACGATTATCTACGTTTGTTATTCGCCCGTGCCGGCACCCCTAAATGCCCGGATCACAATCAGGAACTGGCTGCACAAACAATTTCACAAATGGTCGATCATGTACTTGAACTACCGGCTGAAACAAAATTAATGTTACTCGCACCGATTGTGCAAAATCGCAAAGGCGAACATAAAGAATTACTGGAAGATTTAAAACGCCAGGGTTTTATTCGTGCACGCATTGATGGCAAAACCGTTGAGCTGGATGAAGCACCGGAGCTTGAAAAAAATATTAAGCACAGCATTGAAGTTGTTGTTGATCGTTTTAAAGTACGCGAAGACTTAGAATTAAGACTGGCAGAATCTTTTGAAACCACATTAAATTTGACCGAGGGTATTGCACGCATTGCATATATGGATGCGGACACAGATGACATTGTTTTTTCATCTCGCTTTGCCTGCCCAAAGTGCGGTTATAGTTTAAGCGAATTAGAACCGCGTTTGTTTTCATTTAATAACCCAGCTGGTGCCTGTGGTGACTGCGACGGCCTTGGACAAATCCAGCATATCGATCCTGTGCTGGTGGTAAACAACCCTTCCTTGAGCTTACCCGGTGGTGCGGTACGCGGTTGGGACCGGCGCAATGCCTGGTATAATGGCATGCTGGAAAGCCTGGCCAAACATTATAAATTTGAGCTCGATACACCCTTTAATGAACTGCATAAAAATATCCAGCAACTGATTTTATTTGGCAGCGGTGATGAAGACATCACTTTTAGTTACCCGAATGCAAAGGGCGGGATGAGGAAAAAAGTTCATCCATTTGAAGGCATCATTCCCAATATGCAACGCCGCTTTCGAGAAACCGAATCATCGGCAGTGCGCGATGAAATGATAAAATATTTTACCGATCAAGCCTGCCCAAGCTGCGACGGTCAACGCTTAAGCAAAGGCGCACGTCATGTTTTTATTGATGATCGATCACTCCCTTCGGTTACGAAATTATCTATTATTGATTGTCTTAACTTTTTTCAGTCATTGAATTTAGAGGGTAACAAAGGTGAAATAGCAGATAAAATTGTTAAGGAAATTTCTTCGCGCCTGCAATTTTTGGTTAACGTGGGATTAAATTATTTATCCCTCGATCGCAGTTCTGATACTTTATCCGGCGGTGAAGCTCAGCGCATTCGACTGGCCAGCCAGATTGGTGCAGGGCTGGTGGGTGTGATGTATATTTTAGATGAACCTTCAATTGGTTTGCATCAACGCGATAACGATCGGCTGCTGTCTACACTGGTACATTTACGCGATTTAGGTAACACGGTCATTGTAGTAGAGCATGATGAAGATGCCATTTTAAGTGCCGATCATGTGATTGATATCGGACCCGGTGCTGGCGTACATGGGGGGGATATAATTGCTAGCGGTACTCCCAACGAGGTAATGAAAAATAAAAAATCTTTAACCGGACAATATTTATCCGGTGCCCTGGAAATTAGCATCCCTGAAAAGCGCATCGCACACACAGGAAAATTTCTGAAAATTTGCGGGGCCAGCGGTAATAATTTACAGGCCGTTGACATAGAAATTCCCGTGGGTTTAATGACCTGTGTCACCGGTGTCTCCGGTTCAGGGAAATCCACATTAATCAATGATACCCTGTATAAATTACTTGCCAGAGAAATTAATAGATCATCATTAATACCGGCAATTTATGAATCATTTGAAGGCCTGGAACAGTTCGACAAAGTAGTTGACATAGATCAGGCCCCCATAGGGCGAACACCTCGTTCGAATCCCGCCACATATACCGGTTTATTTACACCCATTCGTGAACTATTTGCAGGCACCCAGGAGGCTCGCTCCCGGGGATACAAACCCGGACGCTTTAGTTTTAATGTCAAGGGTGGGCGTTGCGAAGCCTGTCAGGGCGATGGAGTGATAAAAGTTGAAATGCATTTTTTGCCGGATATTTACGTACCCTGTGATGTGTGTAAAAGTAAACGCTATAACCGGGAAACCCTCGACATAAAGTACAAGGGCAAAAACATTAACGAAGTTCTTCAAATGACCATTGAAGACGCTGTGATATTTTTCAAGGCAGTGCCGGTTATTCATCGTAAACTGCAAACATTGATGGATGTCGGACTCTCTTATATCACTCTTGGACAACGCGCCACAACCTTATCCGGCGGTGAAGCCCAGCGCATAAAACTCGCCCGGGAGCTTTCAAAACGTGATACGGGTAGCACCATTTATATTTTAGATGAGCCCACTACCGGTTTACATTTTCACGATGTTGAGCAATTATTACAGGTGCTGATCCGTCTACGTGACCATGGCAATACCATAATAATAATTGAGCACAATCTCGACATTATAAAAACAGCTGACTGGATTATTGATTTAGGCCCGGAAGGTGGCTCAGGCGGAGGCAAGATTATTGCCCAGGGCACGCCAGAAGATGTCTGTCATGTTAAGTCATCATTTACTGGCCAGTACCTAAAACCCATTTTAGAAAAACAGCACCCACTCGGTAGTAATATTAGTTAATTTTAAATAATCACATAAACGGGGTCGAAGTGTATAAAATAGCATTACTGATCATTTATCTTCTTTTAACTTTGTCCTGTGATCAACATGCGGTCAAGGATGAGCAATCACTTGCTTACTCTATTACTGTTGGCTCAACTTTAATCCTTAATCAGGAAGTAAATATTGGAGCCAATTTAGGAAGAACTTTTTTTCAGTCCGGTAAAATCACGCCTGAAAAAGACATTAACATCTACTACCCCCACTGCAGTATTACGGTTAACACAATTCGTCCTCAAATCTACACAATATTGCCAACTCGTTTTCAGATCATTAAAGTCATTAATGGTGAGGAATATGCTCAGGACAATATGCTATTTGCTGATAGCAATTTAATACCTGTCTCTGATGGACCTATTATTACTGGTCTGGTAACTTACTATTATTTACAATCAGCAGATGAACCCGATGTAAGAACACTGGAATGCATTCAGTGGGATTCTTTATATGAAAATAACTTTTTAACCATTAGTGAAACCAGAGAGTCATTAGGTAGCATCTTTACTTTGCAGTTGAAGCTTTAAATATCAGGTTAGATTTTTTTAATATATTACGCAGATGGAGAAAATAAAATGATTTTAGCCAGCTCAAATATTAACATCCGATCCCACTTCTACCCACTCAAACAAATATTTTATATTTTATTCATTGTTACTATCGGCTGCTTATTCTATAAATATTTAGAATCCCAGGCACTTAAACATAGTGCCGCTTTATTTATTGGCATTCCAGTTTTTATGTCTATTTGTCTTGCAAGCATCAGCAGCATTAAACATATAACACTAACTGTAACTGCAGGATTATCTGCTGGTTTAGTCGCTTCTTTTTTATACCTCAAGGAAGGCAGCTTTTGTGTGCCTATGACCGCTCCTTTATTTTTGATGTCAGGGTTAATTATAAGCTATAGTTTTGTAAAGCTTCGCCAGTCAAACTTCACTAAGCTAACTTATTTACTCCCCGTATTCATATTAGCTTTGTTATCACTTGAAGGCACAAATACTTTTATGTCTATCCCGCGAGCACAAACTGTTAGCGCAAGCATAAATGTCAATTTGTCGGCAACTGAAATTAAACAGGCCCTATCAAAAAACAAACAGTTTACAGATATTCCCTTATTACTTCGCTATGGTTTTCCCCAGCCAAAAAAAGTAACAGGCAATGGGATTAATATTGGAGACAGGCGTAGCATTTATTTTTCAGGAGGCGAAGGCTTGCCAGGAACAGCGGTATTTGAAATCACACAACTTACACCTAATTCAATTGAATACTCATTAATTGATGATAGCAGTCATATTAACCACTGGCTTCACTGGAAAAAATCTACAATTAGCTGGCAGGAAATTGCACCGGGACTATCTCGTGTAAGCTGGTCTATTGATTATGAAAGAAAGCTTGATCCAAGCTGGTATTTTGGCCCTATTGAAAAGTATGCTGTAAACCTTTCAGCTCAAACCTTACTGAATAATTTTATACCATAAAAAAATAACATTTTAAAAAAGGTCTACTGATGAGTGTTCGCTAGCGCTTTCACTCTCTTTTTTTTCAAGATTTTCAATCATCTCGTAAATCATTTTATCCAGTAAACTCTGTACATCATCACTGGACTTTTCCATTGCCTGCAGTGCCTTTATTGCACCTGCTTTATCGCCATCCTCATGTAACTGCAATGCTTTTAAACCATTGGTATGAACGGCTTCATGCGGCTCATCAATTGCCTGATAGCTTTTTAAGTGTGAAAATAACTGACGCCCTTCACCCTCAAAATACCATTTACCCAGTCGGCACTGATGATGATCTACTATATCATCAGTGGCGTTAATCCCTTGCGCTATACACCTCTGATAAACATCGTTCTTCCAGTGAATATGATGCCTGAGTTATTATGAGTCTCATTTCCTGGGAAATATTCAATACTTCACTGACCGTTTGCACCAATGTGGTTGTACTCGTAGACATAATTTCAGTCTTTTGTGTTGTTTCGCGTATGCCCTGTGTTGTTGTATTGGACTGTTTATTGATATTCGTAACCAGTTCACTAATCTCACCGGTCGCTTCTCCTGTGCGACGCGCAAGATTCCTGACCTCATCTGCGACCACTGCAACACCTCGTCCCTGCTCCCCTGCTCTGGCAGCTTCAATGGCCGCATTTAGTGCTAATAAATTTGTCTGTTCCGATATGCCCTCAATCATGCCTACAAACTCATTAATATCGCTGGTAATGCTATTTACTTCCTCAATACGTTCCTGTGACTGGACACTCTCATCTCGTATTTCAATTAACTGGCTGGATAACTGGTTAAGTGAAATGGATGCCTGAGAAAATAAACTTTGCGTTTCGACCAGGGCCTGACGCTTAGAAGATAGCTTTTCAGCAAAAGCTGCTGAGTGATCACGAATTTCCGAAATTTTACGGCTGGTGCCTCCCCATAATGAGTGAATTTCTAAATTATCTATTTCAAGCTGCTGCTCTTCAACTTACTGTGTTTTGAGATTCTCAATCTGATTGTTTAAGCTCTGAATATCATTTTCTAATTGCAATTTATTTTCTGCAGCCTTCTGAAGATCCTCTCTCAACTGCCTAATTTCATGCCACCACATGGATCTACCTTATTAATTTTTTGTAATACTTATTTATACAAATAGTAGTAGAAATTTTTTTTGATAAATTCCTGTCTTTGGCTATTTTTTTTCAGTTGATTAGAGGGCTTCTAGTCCCTGTTCAATACGATCTAGATTAGATTTAACTTATAAGAAAAGCTATGACATAAGTAGGGGGGCTGACTAATGGAAATATTTAGGCATTAAAAAAGCCGGAACAGAGTCCGGCTTTTTTTATAGCGAGCGATTGAGCTTATTCCACTTCAACAGCTTCTTCTGCTGAGTCTGCTAATTCTGGGCGATCAACCAGCTCAACATATGCCATAGGTGCTGCATCACCTGCACGGAAACCGCACTTCATAATACGCAGGTAACCACCTGGACGATCTTTATAACGTGGAGATAATTCAGCAAATAATTTACCCACCATATCTTTGTCGCGCATTCTGCTGAATGCTAAACGACGATTGGCTACACTATCTTCTTTAGATAAGGTAATTAGTGGCTCAGCAAAACGACGCAGTTCTTTTGCCTTTGGTAAAGTAGTTTTAATTAATTCATGCTTAAACAGTGAATTAACCATGTTTTGAAACATAGCCTTACGGTGGCTGCTGTTTCTGTTTAATTGACGACCTGAATGACGATGACGCATTTTCTTTTACCTTGACAGATTCTTCTGTTAATTAAGCGAGTTGACTTGCAACTAGCTTGCTTGTTTTTCACGAATAGACGCGGGTGGCCAGTTTTCCAGGCGAGCACCTAATGACAGACCATGCGATGCCAGTACGTCTTTAATTTCAGTGAGCGATTTCTTACCCAAATTCGGCGTTTTAAGCAGCTCGACTTCGGTACGTTGAATCAGATCACCAATGTAATAGATATTTTCAGCTTTTAAGCAATTTGCAGAACGAACCGTTAATTCAAGATCATCAACGGGTCGTAATAGAATTGGATCAATCTCTTCCTCTTCTTCCTGTTGCTCCGCTTCTTCAATGCTTTGTAAATTAACGAAAGCTGATAACTGTTTCTGTAACACGGTAGCAGCAACTCGAATTGTTTCTTCTGGATCAACTGTTCCGTTTGTTTCTAAATCAAGTATCAGTTTATCAAGATTCGTGCGCTGCTCTACACGAGCACTTTCTACAGTGTAGTTAACACGCAATATAGGACTGAATGAAGCGTCGATTGCCAGCGCACCTATTGATGCTGTTTCAACATCTTCAGCGGCTTTACGCTGAGTCGCTGGAACGTATCCACGACCTTTGCTGATTTTTAATGTCATATTCAGGTCAACATTACCTGTAATATGAGCAATCACGTGATCAGGATTTACAATTTCAATATCGTGATCGGTTGCAATATCAGCAGCTGTAACAACACCAGCACCTGATTTTTTCAAGGTTAACAATGCTTCTGATTTCTCATGCATCATTATTGAAACGCCTTTCAGGTTCAGCAGAATATCCAGCACATCTTCCTGAACACCTTCAATTGAACTGTATTCATGCAATACACCTTCAATTTCTGCTTCTACTATTGCCGCACCTTCAATAGAAGATAATAAAATACGACGTAGTGCATTACCCAGCGTATGACCAAAGCCACGCTCTAATGGCTCAAGTACAATTTTTGCATGGGTATCGTTATACTGATGTACATCAATATTACGAGGTGTAAGTAGTTCTTCAGATTTGCCTGACATTCGGTGTGGTGTCCTTTACTTAGAGTACAGTTCAACAACGAGTTGTTCGTTTATATCTGCTGACAGTTCGCTACGCTCTGGGATGGCTTTAAATGTTGCTTCCATCTTACCTTCATCAAGAGAGATCCAGTCTGCGATACCGCGCTGCTTAGCAAGTTCTAGAGAATCTTTAATACGCGTTTGCGTTTTAGATTTCTCACGAACAGAAATTTTGTCATCAGCTTTCACCACGTATGATGGAATGTTAACAATCGCATCATTAACCAAAATTGATTTGTGGCTAATTAACTGACGAGATTCATTACGTGTTGAGCCAAATCCACTGCGGTAAACAACGTTATCTAAACGAGTTTCCAGACACTGCAGCAGGTTTTCACCTGTAGAGCCTTTACGTGATGCCGCCTTTTTGTAGTAGTTTACGAATTGCTTTTCTAATACACCGTAAATACGACGTAGCTTTTGCTTTTCGCGTAACTGAATACCATAGTCAGTTAGACGACTACGACCAGCGCCATGTTGACCAGGCTTCTGATCAAGTTTGCACTTACTATCAAGCGCACGAACGCCTGATTTATGTTCCAAATCAACGCCTTCGCGACGACTTAGTTTACACTTAGGTCCTAAATAACGAGCCACTTTCTATCTCCAGCCTTATACACGGCGTCGTTTTGGAGGACGACAGCCATTGTGTGGAATCGGGGTAATATCACTGATATTAGTAATTTTAAAACCAGCGTTATTCAAAGAGCGAACCGCTGATTCACGACCGGGACCAGGTCCCTTAACAAGAACCTCAAGGCTCTTAACGCCGTAATCTTTCGCACGCGTACCAGCACGTTCCGCCGCAACCTGTGCAGCGAAAGGCGTACTCTTACGAGAACCACGGAAACCTGAGCCACCGGCAGTTGCCCATGACAGAGTATTACCCTGACGATCCGAGATAGTCACGATGGTGTTGTTAAATGACGCATAAATATGCGCAACGCCATCGGTGATGGTACGTTTTACTTTTTTCTTAGTCGTTGGTTTTGCCATTACTTTTACCTAAAACCTGTTATTTACGTATTGGGCGCTTAGGGCCCTTACGAGTACGAGCATTTGTCTTAGTGCGCTGGCCACGTAGTGGTAAGCTGCGACGATGACGGATACCACGGTTACAACCCATGTCCATCAGACGTTTGATGCTCATTGAAACTTCACGACGTAAATCACCTTCAACAGTGAATTTACCAACTTCTGTACGCAGTGATTCAATTTGATCTTCACTTAGCGTAGCTAATTTTGCTGACTGCTCAATCTTGGTTGTCGCACAGATTTCCTCTGCACGAGTACGGCCTATGCCGTAGATATATGTCAAACCAATGACAGCATGTTTATTATCAGGTATGTTAATACCAGCTATACGGGCCATTCAACCGTCTCCAGAATCGCGCAAAGCGCGGCATTTTAGCGATAAATCGCTATAAAATCAACCTTGACGTTGCTTATGACGTGGGTCTTTACAGATCACACGAACAACACCATTTCTCTTAATAACTTTACAGTTTCTGCACATTTTCTTTACAGATGCACGAACTTTCATAACTGCTCTCGCTTGTTAACTAAATTGTAACTATTCAGTACCCGGTAACCTTCAGAGCCTGCCTGTGTGTTCCAAGGTAATAGCGGAGAACGGATTCTACAGTAGTAGCGCCCAATTATCCAATATTGTTATGAAATTAAACAGGTATTAGCTGAATAGTTACGTTTTGCCTAGGCGTTATCTTTACCTAAACCTTTAAAATTGGCTTTCTTCATCAAGCCTTCATACTGCTGCGACATCATATGTGACTGCATTTGTGCCATGAAATCCATGACAACTACCACAATGATTAACAACGAAGTACCACCAAAATAAAATGGCACATTCCAGTACAAAATCAGGAACTCGGGCAGTAAACACACCGCTGTGATATACAGAGCACCTACCAGAGTTAGACGCGTCATTACGCCATCAATATACTTTGCTGTTTGATCCCCTGGACGAATCCCCGGAATAAACGCACCTGACTTTTTCAGGTTATCTGCAGTTTCTCGGCTGTTAAATACCAATGCGGTATAAAAGAAGCAGAAGAAAATAATCGCTGCAGCATAAAAGATTACATAAATCGGCTGCCCCGGTGAAAGGGTTGTGGATAAATCCGCCAACCACTCCATACCCTGAGTCTGTCCGAACCAGCCACCCAGAGTAGCTGGAAACAAAATAATACTTGAAGCGAATATCGGTGGAATAACACCCGCCATATTCAACTTCAATGGTAGGTGGCTACTTTGTGCCGCATACATTTTTCGGCCCTGCTGTCGCTTGGCGTAATTCACTGTAATGCGACGTTGCCCACGTTCCACAAAAATTACAAATGAGGTAACTCCTAACGCGAGGATAAACAGAATGATTGCTGTCAATGTATGCAATTCACCTGTTCTTACCAGCTCTGCAGTTCCGCCAATCGCAGCAGGTAAACCCGCAACAATACCCGCGAAAATTATGATTGATATACCATTACCAATTCCGCGTTCAGAAATCTGTTCACCCAGCCACATTAAAAACACAGTACCAGTAACCAGTGATGTAACCGCAATCACGTAAAATGAAAGAGTCGACTCTATATAAACCAACGGCGCCCCAGCGTGCGTCTGCGAAAGCAACATATTAGCAACGCCCATAGACTGGAACAAAGCAAGAACAACGGTGCCGTAACGGGTATAGCTTGTAATTTTTCTACGTCCCGCTTCACCTTCTTTCTTAATCTGTTCCAGGCTTGGTACGGTTACCGTCAATAACTGCATGATAATAGATGCAGATATATAAGGCATGATACCCAGAGCAAATAAAGACATACGTTCTAAAGCACCGCCAGAGAACATATTAAATACGTCTAAAATTGTACCCGACTGCTGATCAAAAATTGCAGACATGATTGAAGCATTTACACCGGGAACCGGGATAAAGGTTCCAATGCGGTAAACTATCAGCGCGCCTATTACAAAAAAGATACGCTGTCTTAATTCCTGCATCTTACTGAGATCAACTGCCATATTCCGTTCTTACCCTTTTAGGCTTCTACTTTTCCGCCAGCGGCTTCAATTGCAGCCAATGCACCTTTAGTGGCTTTAATACCTTGCAGGGTCACTGCAGAGGTAATTTCACCCGAAGCAATCACTTTTGCTTTCTTAGTAAAGGCCGGCACTATATTCGCTTCAATCAGCGCAGCCAGATTAACCGTGTCTTTACCTAAGCTTTGAAGTTCGCCTAAACGGACTTCAGCACTGTATTTGGCCATGCGAGAGTTAAAGCCAACCTTCGGTAAACGACGTTGCAATGGCATCTGGCCACCCTCAAAACCGATTTTAGGCATGCCACCATTACGTGACTTCTGACCTTTATGACCACGACCACAGGTTTTACCCTGGCCACAACCAATACCACGACCCACACGCTTGCCTGACTTACGGCTACCCGAAGCAGGTGTAAGATTATTTAATTGCATCTTAAACTTCCTCTGACTTAACCATGTAGTAGATTTTATTAATCATTCCACGGTTTTCAGGTGTATCAATAACTTCAACAGAGTGATTAGTACGACGTAGACCTAAGCCTTTTGCACAAGCAATGTGTGACTTTAAGCGACCGATTGTACTTTTCACCAATGTAACTTTGATTTTCTTCTGTGCCATGACGATTAGCCTACAATTTCTTCAACTTTTTTGCCACGCTTTGCAGCAACGGCTTCAGGAGAGTGCATATTCTCTAAGCCATTAACTGTTGCACGAACAACGTTGATTGGGTTACGTGTACCGTTAATTTTTGCCAGTACATTTTTTACACCAACCGCTTCAAATACAGCTCGCATCGCACCACCGGCGATAATACCTGTACCTTCAGATGCTGGTTGCATGTATACATTTGCAGCGCCGTGAATACCGGTTACAGAATGCTGTAATGTTTCATCTTTAAGATGAATTTTGCGCATATTCTTACGAGCTTTATCCATCGCTTTCTGGATAGCAGCAGGTACTTCTTTGGCTTTGCCGTAACCGATACCGACAGTACCGTTACCATCTCCAACTACAGTCAGAGCAGTAAAACCAAATTGACGACCACCTTTTACAACTTTAGCAACACGGTTTACGGTTACTAGTTTTTCGATAAAGTCGTCAGATTTTTCTCTTTGATTATCTCTATTTTGTGCCATAGTCTTTGCCTTTAAAATTCCAGTCCGTTTTCACGTGCAGCATCAGCCAGTGCCTTAACACGGCCGTGATATTTAAAACCAGAGCGATCAAATGCTACGCGGGTTATACCTGCGGCTTTTGATTTTTCAGCAATGATTTTACCTACTGTTGTTGCTGCATCTGTGTTACCAGAATTTTTAATTGCCGACTTAACATCAGCATCTAATGTAGAAGCAGAAGCTAACGTCTTAGCGCCATCTGCGGAAATAACCTGTGCATACATGTGACGAGGCGTACGGTGGATGCATAACCGTTCTGCACCCAGTTCGCGAATCTTCATGCGCGTACGTGTAGAGCGACGAATTCTAATTTGTTTCTTTGATTTCATATCAGCCTCTACTTCTTCTTAGCTTCTTTACGGATAACATACTCATCAGCATAACGAACACCCTTACCTTTATAAGGCTCAGGTGGGCGATAAGCACGGATCTCAGCTGATACCTGACCAACTTTTTGCTTGTCTGCACCCTTTACCAGAATTTCAGTCTGGCTTGGTGTTTCTACCGTTATTCCCTCAGGCACTGCGTAATCAACAGGGTGAGAAAATCCGAGCTGAAGGTTTAATGAGTTACCCTGTGCTTTAGCACGGTAACCAACACCGATTAATTCCAGCTTCTTTTCAAAGCCTTCACTCACACCGGTGACCATGTTTCCGACTAAAGAACGCATCGTTCCTGTCATAGCCCATGCAGCATCACTCGCAGGCGTAAGATTTAAAACCTCGCCATCCTGAGCAATTGACACAGTTTCGTGTAAATCGATATTTAAGTTACCCTTAGGGCCTTTAACATTGACTGAACGACCGGAAATTTTAACTTCAGTACCAGCCGGTACAACAATGGGTTTCTTCGCAATTCGTGACATTTCAATACCCCTTATGATACTGAGCAGATTAACTCACCGCCAACGCCTGCAGCACGTGCAGCCCGGTCAGTCATCATACCCGATGAGGTTGAAACGATAATGATACCCAAACCATTTAAAACATTTGGAATTTCATCTTTGTTTTTGTAGATGCGAAGCCCAGGACGGCTCATGCGATCGATAGTAGCGATAACAGGTTTGCCATCGTAATACTTTAACGAAACAGACATCTCAGCCTTTGCATCATCAGAAACAGAATAATCATTAATATAGCCTTCGTCTTTTAAAACTTTGGCGATTGATTGTTTCATATTAGATGCAGGCATTGTGACTTCTACTTTAGAAGCAGACTGTCCATTTCGAATACGAGTCAGCATATCTGCTATAGGATCTGACATACTCATAATCTATTTACCTTACTCTTAATACTTTTAAAAATTGTTTAAATATAATTTACTAAAAAGCTTACCAGGAAGCTTTAACTAAACCGGGCACATCACCACGCATCATTGCTTCACGTAATTTAATACGTGACAAACCAAATTTACGGTAATAGCCATGTGGACGGCCTGTTACTTCACAACGATTACGACGACGACTTGGGCTGGAGTCACGTGGTAGCTTTTGCATTTTTACCTGTGCTTCCATCTTAGCTTCAAAATCAGCTTCCGGATCTTTCAAAATTGCTCTTAGTTTAGCGCGCTTTTCGAAATCTCTTGCTACTAATTTTATACGCTTCTTTTCGCGCTGTACCATCGAAGTTTTTGCCATGATTGTCTCTTTATCTCGATCTAGTTTTTAAACGGGAAGTTAAAAGCTTTTAATAAGGCTTTTGCTTCGTCGTCAGTTTTTGCAGAAGTTGTAATGGTGATATCCATTCCACGGATTTTATCGATTTTTTCATAATCGATTTCAGGGAAGATAATCTGCTCTTTTACACCCATGCTGTAGTTACCACGGCCGTCGAATGATTTACCATTCAAACCACGGAAGTCACGAATACGAGGCACAGAAATACTGATCAGACGATCAAGAAATTCGTACATGTTTTCTTTACGTAACGTTACTTTACAGCCAATTGCCGAACCTTCACGTAGTTTAAACGCAGCTACTGATTTTCTGGCAATAGTTTTAACAGGTTTCTGACCGGCAATTTTTTCCATATCAGTATACGCTGCTTCAACAACTTTTTTGTCTGAAACACCTTCGCCCACACCCATATTAAGTGTGATTTTTTCAATGCGAGGCACGTCCATAGGGTTTGAGTAGCCCTGGCTTTCCATCAATTGCTTAACAATTGTGTCTTTATATATTTGCTGTAGTCTTGCCATTGTTCCGCTACCCTACTAAACGTCTACGTTTTCGTTGTTAGACTTAAAGACACGAATTTTTTTACCGTCTTCTAAAGTCTTGATACCTATGCGATCACCCTTGCTAGTTGCAGGATTGAAAGGCATAACATTAGAAATGTGAATAGACATTTCTTTTTCAATGATGCCACCTTCAATACCGGCCATAGGGTTAGGCTTAGCGTGTTTCTTAACCACGTTGATATTTTCTACCATTACGCGGTCATTTTTCAGGATGCTCATTATTTTGCCACGGCGACCTTTGTCTTTACCCGTAGTTACAATAACTTCATCACCTTTTTTAAGTCTTTGCATATCTATTTGCCTCTACAATACTTCAGGAGCCAGAGAGATTATTTTCATAAACTTCTCATTACGTAGCTCACGTGTTACAGGGCCAAAAATACGTGTACCAATAGGCGCTAAATTTGCGTTCAGAAGAACCGCAGCGTTATTGTCAAAACGAATAACCGAACCATCCGGACGACGAACACCCTTTGCTGTACGAACAACAACTGCGTTGTACACTTCGCCTTTTTTAACCTTGCCTCTAGGAATCGCTTCCTTGATGCTAACTTTTATAACATCACCAATACGCGCATAACGACGATGTGAACCACCGAGCACTTTAATACACTGTACTCTACGTGCTCCGCTGTTGTCTGCTGCGTTAAGAACCGTTTGCATTTGAATCATGACGACACCAAAATTCTATTAATCTATATTTAACTAACTAAGTAACTGAATAATTTATAATTATGCAGCAGTTGATTTCTCAACAACCTTAACCAGTTTCCAGGATTTAGTTTTTGAAACCGGCGCACACTGCTCTATTAATACAGTATCGCCAATTCCACACTCGTTTGCTTCATCATGAATGCTCAACTTGGTTGAACGGTTAATGATTTTGCCATATAGCGGGTGTTTAACACGACGCGCAATTGTTACTGTGGCAGATTTCTCGCCTTTGTTACTTGTAACAACACCCTGCAGTGTTTTTTGTGTTTTATCTGCGCTCATTATGCTTTACCCGCCTGATTTTTTTCAGCAAGAATTGTTTTAGCACGTGCAACATCACGACGCGCATTTTTGAAAAGATGGGGTTTAGACATCTCACCAGCACCTTGCTGCATACGTAAATTAAACTGTTCTTTACGAATGTTTAAAATTTCTTCTTTAAGAGCTGCTTCATCTTTCTCTCTTAAATCTTTTGCTGTTAGCTTATTTGTAGTAGCCATTACATTACCACCCGAGAAACAAAGGTTGTTTTAATTGGCAATTTAGCTGCTGCCAACTGGAAAGCTTCTCTGGCTAATTCTTCAGAAACACCTTCCATTTCGTATAAAACGGAACCAGGTTGAACTTTAGCAACCCAGTGATCTACGTTACCTTTTCCTTTACCCATCCGAACTTCTAATGGTTTATTAGAAATAGGCGTATCCGGGAAAACACGAATCCAAATTTTACCCGTACGTTTCACATGACGTGTCATTGCACGACGTGCCGCTTCAATTTGACGAGCCGAAATACGACCTCGAGCCATTGCTTTTAAACCATACTCACCAAAGCTCACTTTGTTACCATTTTGAGCCAGGCCACGGTTACGACCTTTAAAAGCTTTTCTAAATTTTGTGCGTTTAGGCTGAAGCATGATTATCTACCACCTTTCTTAGGCTTAGAATCTTCAGTAGCCGCATTACGCTTCTGCTCAAGATCAAAAACTTCGCCTTTATAAATCCAGACTTTAACACCCAGAATACCGTAAGTTGTTAAAGCTTCAGCGAAACCGTAATCAATATCAGCGCGCAGCGTATGCAAAGGTACACGACCTTCCATATAACATTCGCTACGGGCAATTTCTGCACCGTTCAAACGTCCACCCACTTGAATTTTGATGCCCTGACCACCCATACGCATTGTATTTTGCATAGAGCGTTTCATGGCACGGCGGAACATCACTCGACGCTCCAGCTGTTGAGCGATGCTTTCAGCAACCAGCTGTGCATCTAATTCAGGCTTGCGAATTTCTTCAATATTGATTTTCACATTATTTATGTGAAGACCTAAGATCTTAGAAACATCATTGCGCAAGACTTCAATATCAGCGCCTTTTTTACCGATGACCACACCTGGGCGAGCTGTGTGAATTGTAATCACAGCTGCACGTGTTGGACGTTCGATCTGAATGCGACTCACATTGGCAGCGGCTAATTTCTTTTTCAGAAATTCGCGTACTTTAATGTCAGCGTTTAACAGCTGAGGATATTCCTTGCTGTTTGCATACCATTTTGCGTTCCAGTCTGAGGATATTCCCAGACGAATCCCGACAGGATGTACTTTTTGGCCCATTCTGCTTCTCTCTTAACTATCCGAAACCGTAACCGTGATATGGCTACTGCGTTTTAAAATTCGATTAGCTCGACCTTTTGCGCGGGCTTGAATGCGCTTCATTGTCGGACCTTCGTCTACAAATGCTTTTGATACCTTTAACTCATCGATATCAGCACCTTCATTGTGCTCAGCATTAGCAATGGCAGATTCAAGTACTTTCTGTACTAAACCCGCGCCTTTTTTATTGCTGAACGTTAATATGGTTAGCGCCTGCTCTACAGACTGTCCACGTATTTGATCAACAACCAAACGAGCTTTCTGAGGCGATATACGCGCGTAGCGATGTTTTGCAAAAACTTCCATCATCTACTCCTTATTTCGACTTTTTGTCGGCAGTGTGACCGCGGTAGGTACGAGTTAAGGCGAATTCACCCAACTTGTGCCCCACCATGTTCTCATTAACTAAAACGGGAACATGCTGACGACCGTTGTGTACTGCGATTGTTAATCCAACCATTTCAGGGAAAATAGTAGAACGACGTGACCAGGTTTTAATTGGACGACGACTCTTTTCTTCTACTGCCTTCTCGACCTTAGCCATCAGATGATGGTCAATAAATGGTCCTTTTCTTAATGAACGTGGCACTCTAATACCCTCAATTATTTACGGTTGTTGCGGCGACGAACAATCATATTGTCTGTGCGCTTGTTGCTACGAGTCTTCTTACCTTTCGTAGGCGTACCCCATGGAGATACAGGATGGCGACCACCGGAAGTACGGCCTTCACCACCACCATGTGGGTGATCTACCGGGTTCATCGCAACACCACGAACGGTGGGACGAACACCACGCCAGCGCTTCGCACCCGCTTTACCCAGTGAACGCAAACTATGTTCACTATTGCCTACTTCACCAATCGTTGCACGGCAATCAATATGAATCTTACGCATTTCACCCGAACGTAAACGCAGGGTTGCATACATACCTTCACGTGCAACCAACTGAACCGATGCGCCAGCACTACGTGCAATCTGTGCGCCTTTACCCGGCTTCAGCTCAATACAGTGTATGGTTGAACCTACAGGCACATTGCGCAATGGCATTGCATTACCGCTCTTAATCGGTGCTGCTGAACCTGAAGAAATCGCATCACCAGCACTCACACCTTTTGGTGCAATTATGTAGCGACGCTCACCGTCTGCATACTTTAACAAAGCAATATTTGCAGTTCGGTTAGGATCATACTCTAAACGCTCAACCACAGCAGGAATGCCATCTTTGGTGCGCTTAAAATCGATAACACGATAATGTTGTTTATGACCACCACCAACGTGACGCGTCGTAATACGACCCGCATTGTTACGACCACCGCTACGAGACTGAGCCTCTAACAGGGGTGCGTGGGGCTTGCCCTTGTGCAGTTCGTGGTTTACAACCTTAACTACGTGACGGCTACCCGGTGAAGTTGGCCTGGATTTTACTAATGCCATTGTCTCAGCCTTCTAGTTTGCACCGGCCAAAGCGATATCCTGGCCTTCAGCCAGTTTTACATACGCTTTACGCCAGTCAGAACGTTTACCCATTCGTTGACCAAATCGCTTGGTCTTGCCCTTTACATTCATTACTCGTACTTGAGCAACTTTTACTTCAAACAGCTCTTCAACAGCTTGCTTGATTTCAGTTTTTGTAGCCGTCGTATTCACTTTAAACACATGAGTACCGGACGCATCCGCACACATCGTTGTTTTTTCAGAAATATGCGGAGCTAACAATACCTGAAGAATTTTTTCCTGATGCATCATGACAACCATTCCTCAATCGCGCGTAATGAGCCTACGGTCATCACAACGTTTTCAGCACCAACCAGATCTACCGCCGACATACCAGCCACATCAGTAATATCCACCTGGTGTAAATTTCTTGCTGACAGATACAGGTTTTCATCGCCTGTTTCAGTCACGATCAGTACTTTTGATACTTCAAGATCGTTCAGCTTGGCAACCATACCTTTAGTTTTTGCAGAATCAACCGTGATATCTTCAACCACTTTTAAACGATCCTGACGTACCAGCTCAGATAGAATTGAGCTAATCGCTGCACGATACATTTTCTTGTTCAGCTTAACTGAATGATCACGTGGCTGAGCAGCAAAGGTTGTACCACCCGAGCGCCAGATTGGGCTACGAATTGTACCTGCACGGGCACGGCCCGTACCTTTTTGACGCCATGGCTTAGCACCACCGCCACTGACTGCCGCACGATTTTTTTGTGCTTTAGTGCCTGCGCGCGCACCGGCAAGAAATGAAACTACCGCCTGGTGAACCAGGCCTTCGTTGAAATCTCTTGCGAATATTGCGTCTGCAACAGAAACCTTATCGCTTGCTTTATGTAATTGAAGATCCATTAGATCTAACCCCTTTTAACTTTAATGGCAGAACGCACAATCACGTCACTACCTTTAGAGCCAGGTACTGAGCCTTTAATCAATAATAAGCCGCGCTCTTCATCAACCCGAACCAGCTCAAGTGTTTGCGCTGTGCGCTGCTTGTCACCCAGGTGACCCGCCATCTTTTTGCCCTTGAATACACGACCAGGCGTCTGACACTGACCGATAGAACCAGGCGCACGGTGAGAAATAGAGTTACCGTGAGTTGCGTCCTGCATCTGGAAACCCCAGCGCTTAACACCACCCGCAAAACCCTTACCGATTGACTTACCCGTCACATCAACTTTCTGACCCGCTTCAAACATAGTCAAAGGAAGCTGTGAACCCGCTTCATGCTCAGAAGCCGCATCTAAACGAAACTCCCATAAGCCACGGCCAGCCTCAACACCTGCTTTCGCATAGTGGCCCGCTGCCGATTTGTTTACACGAGACGCGCGTCGCGAGCCCGTAGTAACCTGAATCGCGTCATAGCCATCTGTTTCAACAGATTTAACCTGAGTAACCAGGTTAGGCGCTACTTCTACGACTGTTACAGGAATTGAAACACCATCTTCTGTAAAGATGCGTGTCATTCCGACTTTTTTACCAACTAAACCGATGGCCATGTCTGCATTCCAAAATATTATCTGAGTATAAGCTTCATTTAACGAAGCTAAACCCTTGATTTAACTTAATATACGCTTCTGATAAATTCGGCCCAACCAATAGGCTGGGCCGAAAGAGGCGCGAATTCTATCATGTTTTTCTGATCATCACTACATTTTGTTGCAAAAATATTATGATGATTTTAGATATTTTGTCATTCGTTTCAGGCGCGGTGTTTTAGCAATCAAAACACCCATAATTTCGCCCGCCCGGACGGCAAAATACCCAGCGGTACTAATTCAGTTTGATCTGAACATCAACACCCGCGGCAAGATCCAGCTTCATTAACGCATCAACTGTTTTATCAGTTGGGTCAACAATATCCATCAGACGCTTATGAGTCCGTAATTCATACTGATCTCGCGCATCTTTGTTTACGTGTGGAGAAATCAGCACAGTGAAGCGCTCTTTCTTTGTAGGCAAAGGTATCGGCCCTTTAACATGAGCGCCGGTACGCTTCGCTGTATCCACAATCTCTGCACACGAACGATCAACCAACTTGTGATCAAACGACTTTAGACGGATACGGATTCTTTGATTTGTTGCCATAATTTTTACTCTTTAAAAAACACTATTCTAAGATAAGTGAGTAGTTACCAAATAATCACTCAATATACAAACATATACCAAGCAACCAATTTCTTTTAAATCTTTCTAATCCATTAATTATTCAGATCGCCCTCTGGGTGCTCCAGATCAAGGCGAAAAATGAGCGTTTACACGTGTAAATAAACATTTTTCAACGAAGAGCTGGGGCGCCCCAGAGGGTAAGCTGAGCAATTAATCAGTTATTTTAGATACAACACCTGCACCAACGGTACGGCCACCTTCACGAATCGCGAAACGTAGACCTTCTTCCATCGCGATTGGCGTAATCAGGGTAACGTCCATTTTAACGTTATCACCTGGCATAACCATCTCGATGCCTTCAGGTAAATCACACGCACCGGTTACGTCCGTTGTACGGAAGTAGAACTGTGGGC
>Ga0316207_10000394_pt1 | contig 74893 bp, 62 predicted proteins | sample 6weekpyrite_MG_FD_204943 | JGI IMG/M metagenome (GOLD analysis project Ga0316207, IMG submission 204943) | Microbial mat bacterial communities from mineral coupon in-situ incubated in ocean water Damariscotta River, Maine, United States -... | ecosystem: Environmental > Aquatic > Marine >... | reverse complement strand
TCATTGCTCGTTTAATGATCCCTATGGTTAATGAAGTAGTGCGCTGTTTAGAAGAAGGCGTGGTTGATACCGCTGCTGAAGCTGATATGGGCTTGATTTACGGTATTGGTTTCCCTCCTTTTAGAGGCGGTGCTATTCGTTATTTAGAAACCCTTGGTGTAGATAACTTTATTGCTATGGCCGATTCTTATGCACATTTAGGTGAAATTTATCAGGTAACTGATGGACTGCGCGAAATGGCAAAATCGGGTAAATCTTACTTCACCACAGACGTTAAAACAGCCAAGTAGCAATTAGGAGAATTATTATGAAAGAAGTCGTTATTATTGATTGCATTCGAACTCCTATGGGACGTTCTAAAGCCGGTGTGTTTCGCAACGTCCGTGCTGAAAAATTATCAGCTCACTTGATGGAGCAAATTCTTAAACGTAATCCAGCATTAGATCCAAATGACATTGAAGATGTTATTTGGGGCTGTGTTAAGCAAACTAAAGAACAGGGCTTTAATATTGCCCGTAATGCTTCGCTACTTGCTGGCTTACCTAAATCTATCGGTGGCTTAACGGTTAACCGTTTATGTGGCTCATCAATGCAAGCGCTTCATGATGCTGCAAGAAGTATTATTGCTGATCAAGGTGATGTGTTTCTTGTTGGTGGTGTTGAACATATGGGTCATGTACCTATGATGTACGATATTGATTTTGATCCTGCGTTAAGTAAACACATTGCTCGCGCTTCAGGAAATATGGGCTTAACCGCTGAATTGCTTGGTAAGCAGCATGGCATCACCCGTGAAATGCAAGATGCCTTTGGTGCTCGTTCACATCAAAAAGCTCATGAAGCCACTTTAGCAGGCCGCTGGAGCAATGAAATTGTTGCCACCGAAGGTCATGATGCTGATGGCGCTTTAACCTTAGTTGAAACAGATGAAGTTATTCGTCCTGAAACAACCGCTGAAGGATTGTCTGCACTTCGTCCTGTATTTGATCCAGTAAACGGCACTGTAACCGCGGGTACATCGTCAGCATTATCTGATGGCGCTTCAGCTATGTTAGTAATGTCAGCTGATAAAGCCAAAGAATTAGGATTAACACCACGAGTTAAACTTCGCAGTATGGCATTTGCCGGTTGCGATCCTGCAACTATGGGTTATGGCCCTGTTCCTGCTACTAACAAAGCTCTTAAACGTGCTGGCTTAGCTATTGAAGACATTGAGCTATTTGAATTTAACGAAGCGTTTGCCGCCCAAGCCCTGTCTTGTGTTAGAGCGTTAAAAGTTGAAGATAAAATGGATCAAATTAACTTAAATGGCGGCGCTATTGCATTAGGTCACCCGTTAGGTTGTTCAGGTACGCGTATTTCAGGCACCTTGATAAACTTAATGGAAGGGGAAGATGTTAGTCTTGGTTTAGCGACTATGTGTATTGGCCTAGGACAAGGTATTGCGACTGTATTTGAAAGAGTTTAATTAACTTCATTCTCTTTGCTAATAAACATTTATACAGTGTTGAATGTACTCACAAATTCTTCTGGAAATAAATTGAACATCCGAAGGATGGCCTGGAAGGCGAAGTACAGGATGTACGGAGTAATGACTAACGTCAACTCCGTGCTTTCGCCTTGTCTAAAAATTAATTAGCGTTGAGAATAGAAATTAATACCAAATGAATTCTAAAACCCAGCACTTGCTGGGTTTTTTTGATGTTAAGGATAAAAAATCGAGTTTTAACTTTGCGTTATGCAAATACCGCTTGTAATGGTGGCACAACCTGTTTTTTACGGCTTAATACGCCATCGAGCCATACTTTACCATCGCTGCTTGCTTTCTCAAATGCGGCAAGCGTTAAGTTATCATTATCACTAACAACCAGCAGCTCAGAGCCTTCTTTCATAATATCGGTTAGCAATAATAAAACACTGTGACGATTACCTTCAGCTTTTAATTTAGCGATATCAGCGGCTAAATCAGCTCTCATGTCGTCAAAAATAGCCAAATCAATCACTTCTAATTGCCCGATGCCAACAAGATTACCGTTCATGTCAAAATCTTTGAAATCACGCATCACTAAATCACGAATAGGCGTACCTTCTACAGCCGATTTCACTTTAAACATTTCCATGCCTAAATCAGTAGGGTTTTCAATGCCGGCTATTTTAGCGAGTGCTTCAACACATTTTATATCAGCCGTGGTACAAGTGGGCGATTTAAAAATAACCGTGTCACTTAAAATTGCGCACATCATAGCACCAGCGATATTTTTAGGAATTTCAACGTTATGAAAATCATACATCATTTTGATTATGGTGTTGGTACAACCCACTGGACGCACCCAAATTTCAAGTGGAGTTGAGTTGGTGATGTCACCTAATTTATGATGATCAATAATACCTAATAAGGTTGCTTCATCTAAATCATCAGGACCTTGAGTTCGCTCAGAATGATCAACAATATAGAGACTTTCACCGGCATAACTGGTTTTTAGTAGTGGTTGTTCAAAGCCAAATTTATCCAAAATAAATAAAGTTTCAGGGCTAAGCTCCCCTAAACGGGCGGGAACAGTTTCTTCACCTAAAGTGGTTTTTAAATAAGATAAAGCGATGGCAGAGCAGATAGAATCTGAATCTGGAATTTTGTGACCAACAACGTAATTTGGCATGGATAAACATCTCAGTTAAATAGAAATAATAATTGTCGCTATTTTAGCAAAAAATTTGCGATAAAAAAAACACCACTTTTGTCTATTCATTAAAATAGTAAAGTGGTGCTGTTACTTTTGTTTGCTCGTTGCTAATAATTATGGATTACAGTTATTTTTTATAATAACCCAAACAAGCTTCAACTTCGTTTTTAGAGCCCATAATCACTTCTACGCGTTGATGAATACTCTCAGGTTCAATATCCATAATACGGCCCGTGCTAGTCATTGCTAAACCACCGGCTTGTTCTATTAAAAATGACATTGGGTTTGCTTCATACATTAAGCGTAATTTATTAGGTTGCTCTGCTTTTTTACTATCCGTTGGGTATGTAAAAATACCGCCGCGGCATAAAACACGATGAATATCACCAACCATAGCGGCTATCCAACGCATGTTGAAATTTTTGCCTCGTGGGCCTGTATCACCAGCAATTAGATCGTCGATATAATTTTTCATCGGCTCTTGCCAAAAACGTTGGTTTGACATATTAATAGCAAATTCTTGGGTATCTTGTGGTATTTGTACACTACGTTTAACTTGTAAGTAGCCACCATGAGTTCTATCAAGCACATAAAAATGAGTACCGCTACCAGTCGTCATTACCAACATGGTTGCTGGGCCATATAAAACATAGCCAGCACAAACTTGTTTATTACCTGATTGCTTGAACATATCAGGATTACTGGCTTCCATATGTTCAGGTGCTTCATGAATAGAAAAAATAGTTCCGATTAAAGAGTTAATGTCGATATTGGAGCTACCATCTAACGGGTCAAAAGAAACAATGTATTTGCCAACCGCATTGCCGGCAACAGAAGTGTCTTCTTCTTCTGATGAAATAGCCTTGACAAAACCTGACTCAAGTAAAATATCTTTAAATAATTCGTTGGCAACAACGTCTAATTTTTTTTGTACCTCACCTTGAATGTTTTCATCTAAGGTTGAGCCCATTAAACCACTTAAGTGAGCTTGGCTTACTCGAAAAGAAATTTCTTTAGTGGCGGCTAAAATGGTTTTTATTAAAGAAATAAGATCAAGAGGTACATTGTCTTGGCGTAGCGCAGGTGCGAGTCGTTGCATTGGGTTACCTAGTCGTTGTTAAGTTATAAAAGTTAAAGTTGTATACTTTATAATATAAGTGAATAATAGCCATTAATTAGGGTGCGTGATGGTTAATAGCCGTTTATTTTTTAACAGTCTTTGAAAGTTTTTTGGTAATCATTTATTGTTACTTTCACGTTAATTATAACAAGTTTACCTTAACTTTCTAAAGCCTTTACTCAACTTTATTGGGTGTTTATTTGTTCTCCAACTAAATTTAGTCAACTTGATAGGATAAAACATGACTTTTGTTAGCCGTATATTTTTGCTTTTACTGTGTTTTACTACAACGATAAGTTTCGCTGCTGAGAAACAAACAAGCTTTGCCACTTTTATTAAAGGCAAGAGTTTAGCAAGTGGTTATTTTTCGTTTTATCATGATAAAAAACAAGGCAAAGTTTATCTACAAATAGACAAGTTTGACCAGGAGTTTCTCTTTCAATCAAGTTTACCTCATGGTATTGGCTCAAATGATATAGGGTTAGATCGAGGACAACTCGGTGATACCCGTTTAGTGAAATTTGAGCGTGTAGGTAATAAGGTGTTTCTCACACAAGTAAATACCTATTATCGCGCAGATTCGGATAACCCATTAGAGCAACAAGCCATAGATGAAGCTTTTGCTAGCTCAATTTTATGGGGCTTTACCGTTGTTAGTGAAAATACAAAGAAAAAGCATCAGCAAGTATTGATAGATTACACGCCTTTTTTATTATCAGATATTCATAATATATCCGAAAAATTAAAAGCTAAAAAACAAGGTAACTTTAAAGTTGATGCTAGTCGTAGTGCGTTATACGTCCAGCGCAGCAAAGCTTTTGCTGATAATACTGAATTAGAAGCTATGGTCACTTTTAAAGGCACTGGCGCGGGCAGTTATTTAAAATCAGTAACCCCAGAGCCAAGTGCTATTACAGTTCATTTGCATCATTCTTTAATTAAATTACCAGATAATAATTATCAAACGCGTGTCTTTCACCCTTATAGTGGCTTTTGGTCAATAGCGTATGCAGATTATGCCAGCGCTATCGATGAGCCATTAATAAAACGCTTGATTCCGCGCCATCGTTTAAGCAAACAAACGCCAAATCAACCAATGAGTCAGGCAGTTGAGCCTATTATTTATTATTTAGATTCAGGTGTGCCGGAGCCTATTCGTACTGCGTTGATTGATGGCGCCATGTGGTGGCAGCAAGCTTTTGCCGAAATCGGCTATAACAATGTTTTTCAAGTAAAAATGCTACCTAAAGATGCAGACCCTATGGATGTGCGTTATAACGTTATTCAATGGGTGCATCGAGCAACACGTGGTTGGTCATACGGCTCATCGGTGATTGATCCTCGCACTGGTGAAATAATAAAAGGTCATGTTACCTTGGGCTCTTTGCGTGTCAGGCAAGATTATTTAATTGCCTTGGGGTTAACATCGCCTTTCACCAGTGACAATAAAGACACTAGTGCGATGAAAGCGATGGCATTAGCACGTATCAGGCAGCTTGCGGCTCATGAGGTTGGCCATACATTAGGGATAGCGCATAACTTTGCTGCTAGTGTTAATGACAGGGCTTCGGTGATGGATTATCCACACCCTTATATTACCTTAGATGAAAATGGTGATATTGATTTATCTAATGCCTATAAAGAAAATATTGGCCTTTGGGATAAGTATGTAATTGCTTATGGCTATGGAAATTACAAAAATAATGCAGAGTTTAGTGAACAGCAGCAGTTAGCTAAACTTGTTGCTGACACAAAAGCGCAAGGTTTGTTGTATGTATCTGATCCTGATTCTCGCGCTGGATCAAGTGCTCATAATACAGGGCATTTATGGGATAACGGTAGTAATGCGGCTACTGAATTAACGCGGATAATAAAAGTACGTGCCAAAGCGTTGTCAGATTTTGGTTTAAATTCTATCGCAACTGGCACGCCATTATCTGAATTAGAGCAAGCATTAGTGCCTATTTATAATTTTCATCGTTATCAAGTTGAAGCTACTGCCAAGTTAATAGCGGGCGTTAATTACGCTTACGATGTAAAAAATGAAGTGAAAAATTCAGTCGAGCAAGCTATTGAACAACAGGCGGTGCAAGCGGTATCGGCAGCTATGCAACAGCAAGCCTTAACGGCTTTATTAAGTACCCTTGATGCTGATTTTCTGACACTTTCTGAAGATATTATTAATTTAATTCCGCCAAAAGCGTATGGTTATGCACGTAATCGAGAAAGCTTTAGCTCGCAAACAGGGTTAACGTTTGATCCCGTTACTGCTGCACAAGCTAGTGCTAATCATACTTTAGCATATTTACTAAATGGTGAACGATTAGCGCGTTTGCAACAACAAGCCATGCGTTATCAAGTGTCAGAGCGAAAGGGAAAAGTTAGTAATACTATTTTTTCTGTTGATGAAGTTATTAATCAGTTAATTAAACATACAATAAAAAATCGACCAGAGCAGGGCTTAAAATTACTGGTACAACAAAGAGTGAATCAGCAAGTTGTTGAGCAGTTACTTAGTTTATGGCATTCAAAAAAACTGGTAGCAGAAGTGCGTAGTGAAGTGCTTTTAAGTTTAAATAAATTAACCCGTTGGTTAGCCGATAATAATGATAATCGTCGCTATAAGTTATTGGCAGGGCATTTTAAATTGCTTGAGCAACAAATAGTTTTTAGTTTAAAACAAACAAAACAAGTTGTTAAACCGAACAAAATAAAAATGCCACCGGGATCACCTATTGGCGGTTAACTTTTTTTGAAAACTTAAGATAAAAAAACGACATAGCTAGAAGGAGAAGCTATGTCGTACGCCATGGACTCTTATTTGAGTACCGTTAGCTTTAAATTTTTTCAGCTTGTAATTTTGGTGTGTACCAGCGTTTTAATGAACTTGGTTTAGTCAAAACAACTAAGTTGCCTAATAACACAAAACTCAAACCAATCACGGTATATTCACTCCAAACAAAACCTTCCACCACAGTGGAAATTAATACCGCAATAGCCGGGAAAATAATATTGGCATAAGAGGTTTTATGCGCGCCGATACGTGTCATTAGGCTCAAGTAACAACCAAAAGCGATCACTGAGCCAAACAGCGATAAATAAATGAGTGAGGTTAAATACGCCGGTTCAAATGAGAAGTTAAATTGTTTGCCTTGAACGATAACAACTAGGCCAGTGAAAACAGCCCCATATAACATGCCCCACGCATTGGCTTGTATGATAGGGATATTATTTTTTTGGTTTTTAATAGACAACATATTACCAATAGACGCTGAAAAAGTACCTAACAAGCAAAGCCCTAAGCCTAAGAAAGTTGCCGCGCCTAATTCTATATCGGTTAATTGTGGCCAGAAAAGCGTTACTATCCCCAGTAAACCAAAGCTACCGCCAAAATAAACTTGCTTGGTTATTTTAGTTTTGTAAAAAATTTTGGTATTAACTATGTTCATCAACATTAAGGTTGAAAACGCAATACAAGTTAAGGCTGAATTAATGTGCTGTTGCGCGGTATAAAGCAGTAAATAGTTCAGACCAAATAAACAAATACCAAAGGCGGCAAACAAAGCATGTTGCTTGAATGAAAATGATAAAGGCAGTTGCTTAACTTTCGCGAAAGTAAATAAAATAAAAGCAGCTAGCGCAAAGCGATATGATACCGATGCTTCAGGAGCAACATCGCCTAATTGGTAATTAATAGCAATCCATGTTGAGCCCCAGATAACGACAGTGACAAGATATAAAAAACTATTGCTCATTATTTCACTCCTTTTATTTTTGCAATTGTAGATAGCTAGTGACAGTGTAGTGTTAATTTGTTTTAATAACATATACAAAATAATGAAAATGCAACCTATACAGTTTTGCTTGAGATTACTTTGCATGCAAGTAAACACTCAATACAAGGCTATAACAATGAAAGATCAATACTATGCGCCTATTAGATAAAACATCTGCTGCCTTTTTATATCAACAAGTCATTGATTTTATTGAGCACCAGCAAAAAATAGGCGCTTTAGCTCCGGGCGATAAACTCCCTAGTTTGCGCAAATTAAGTAGTCAGTTTGAAATCAGTGTACCTACCGTTAAGCAGGCCTATATTGAGTTAGAACGTCAAGGGCGCGTTTGTGCTCGGCCACAGTCCGGCTATTACTTAACCGCTTTGCAAGCGCGAACTTTAAAACCAAGGCCGGCAAAATGGTCGCATTGTGCGCCAACTACAGTGCAATGTCGTAGCATGATTGAACAAGTTCACGAAGCGGTGCATCTGCCTGATACCGTTGCTTTGGGTATTTCAAACCCTATTCAAGCTAACCCGCCTGATAAAACCTTAGCAAGATTAATGCGCTCGGTTATTTCCAAGGTGGCTGAGAAAGCAGTGAGCTATGGCCCACCAACCGGTGATGCAAAATTGCGAATGCAGTTAGCTTTTCGCTATCAAGATCAAGGTGTTGCTGTTAATCCCGATGACATTCTGATTACTAACGGTGCGCAAGAGGCACTGTCAATTGCCTTGCAATGTGTTGCTAAACAAGGCGATGTGATTGCAATAGAATCTCCTTGTTTTTTCGGCATGATTGAGCTCATTGAAACGCTTGGGATGAAAGCGTTAGAAGTTTATACCTGTACTGAAGATGGGGTTTGCTTAGATGAATTAGCCATTGCTATTAAGCAGCACCCAATTAAGGCTTGCTTGTTTTCTACGGCGATAAATAATCCGCTTGGCTCAATGAAAACCGATGCCCAACGACAAGCCATTGTTACTTTGCTTGAAGAAAATAATATCCCTTTAATTGAAGATGATGTTTATAGCGAGTTGTATTTTAGTGAACAAAAACCTAAACCTGCACAGTTATACTCGACAAAAGGTTTGGTGATGACCTGTTCATCATTTTCAAAAACCGCAGCACCCGGTTATCGAACGGGTTGGTTATTACCGGGAAAATATGAAGAACAAGCAAAACGCATTAAACGAGCTCAATCTTGCTCAAGCCCTATGTTGCAGCAGTGGACATTAAATGAATATGTACAAAGTGGCGACTATGACCGTCATTTGAGCGTACTACGTAAAAAATTGATTTATAACTGTGAACGTATGCGCGCGTTAATTGCTGCTCACTTTCCTAGTGAAGTTTGTATTTCTAAACCTCAAGGCGGCAGTGTGTTGTGGGTTAGGTGTCAGTCACATGTAAATACCAGCGACTTTTTTCAAGCAGCACTTGCCAAAGGGGTTAGTTTTGCCCCTGGCATTATTTTTTCACCTTCGGGAAAATACGCTAATTATATGCGTATTAGTTATGGCGTGCAGTGGAATGATCAAGTTGAAAGTGCAATAAAAACACTAGGCACACTTGTTTATGACTTTTCTCGAGTGCATTCCCAAAAGCAACTCGAAAAACAGCGAGCTCAATAACAATGAATGCAGATATAAAATCAGCAGTTTCACTTAAATTATTATTACCCTTACTAGCATCAATTATGGCCTTGTCTCCTTTGGCTATTGATATGTATTTACCGGCGATGCCAATTTTAGCTGAGCATTTAAGTACCACTATGCCGATGGTGCAAAACAGTTTAAGTGTTTACTTGTTCGGTTATGCTTTGGGGTTGATTTTATTTGGCCCAATGGCGGATAAACATTCACGACGAAAAATGGTGATAGTTGGCATTAGCGGTTTTCTCTTAGCGAGTATGTTATTGCCTTTTGTCACTAGTATTGAACAGTTTTTATCATTGCGTTTTATTCAAGCCTTTATCAGTAGTGCGGCAACGGTTGTTGTTCCCGGTGCTATTCGTGAATATTATCAAAAAGATACCGCTAAAGGGTTATCGTATGTGTCTATGATCATGATGTTGGCACCAATGATTGCCCCAAGTATTGGTAGTGTTTTACTCATAGTGCATAGCTGGCAGCTGATTTTTTACGTATTGGCATTTTATAGCCTTATTGTGCTGATAACCGTGGTAAAATTTTTACCTGAAGTGAATAGGCAAAGTACTAAGCAAGGAGTGCAGGTTAGTTTTCTACATCGTTATAAAATTGTTTTTTCAAATAGTGAGGCTCGGTTAGATATTCTTAGTTCAATGATTATTTCATTGGCCTTTTTCGCTTATATAACGGCCATTCCTTTTGTGTATTTAACGGTATTTCAAGTGTCAGAGTACAATTTTAGTATTCTCTTTGCTATTACCGTGCTGGCGTTAATGAGCGCACACTTTATTAATACTCGTTTAGTTGTGCGTCAAGGCTCAAGAAAAATGTTGTGGTACGGCTTAACGCTTGCCGTTATTGCTTCTACTGCTTTGTTGTTAGTAAATTTTCTCAACATGCCCCTAGTCTTTACTGTGATAACTATTTTGCCATTAATGGGTAGTATTTCTATGGTTGCGGTGAACTGTGATGCGTTAGTTTATACTAAGTTTCCTGAGCAATCAGGCACTGCTACAGCGGTTATTGGCACCTTACGTTTTGGTATTGGCGCGTTAGCTGGTCCTATTTTGGCTTACTTTTATGATGGTAGTGCTTTACCTTTTGCTGCATTGATGTTTTCTTCGGTGCTGTTAGTGCTAATATGTCAGATAATTATTTACATCTTTGATAGAGATACTTTCGATCAAAAAAGGAAGCTCACATGAAAAAAGTAGCCATAATTTTAAGCGGCTGTGGTGTTTATGATGGTAGTGAAATTCACGAAACCGTACTCACCTTATTAGCCATAGAGCAACAGGGAGCAAGTTATCGTTGTTTCGCCCCTAACATTGCACAACATCATGTTATTAATCACTTAACAGGTGAAGTCAGCGAAAATGAAACGCGCAATGTATTAGTTGAGTCTGCACGTATTGCCCGAGGTGATTGTGAAGATTTAACCGAATTACGCGAACAAGACTTTGATGCCTTAATAGTACCTGGCGGTTTCGGCGCAGCAAAAAATCTATGCAATTTTGCCCTTGATGGTGATAACTATCACGTAAACGCTCAAGTTTTAGCTGCTGGTCAGGCATTTGCCAAAGCAGATAAACCTGCCGGTTATATGTGTATTGCACCAGCGATGTTGCCGTTAATTTATCCTAAGGGCGTGCAAGGCACAATTGGTAAAGACCGAGATACAGCCGCATTAATTGAAGCGCAAGGTTTGCTACATAATAAGTGTAATGTTGAAGATGTGGTTGTTGATCAAGCCCATAAGCTCGTTTCAACCCCTGCTTATATGTTAGCAACCTCGTTAACTGAAGCTGCTTCAGGTATTAATAACTTGGTGAAAAATGTCTTGGCTTTAGTAGAATAAACTGGACTTTCTTGATGGAAACTAACTTAAGTAAGGCGAGTTTGTACTGCATTAGTGCTTATTTTTTTATAATCAGTACTAGTTTCGCATCAACAAATAAGAATATAGCAAATACCGTTATGAGTGAAAAAATCACAGCAGAGCGCCAGTTTTCGGCAATGGAAAAACAAATAGCGGCAAAAATGGCTATAGATATTCGTTATTTTTGCGCTGATGCCGCGAGTCAAGCAGTTACTTCATGTTTAACGCCTGTAACTGAGTTACCAAAAGTGTTAGCGGATATGATAACTGCAACCGGCATTGGTAGTGTGGTACTTTTTGCAGAGAATTTATCATCAACAGCTCAGATAGTTAAATTAACCGATGATCTGCAACGAGCAGCATTGCAATCAGAATCTGAGCAGCCACTCATTATTTCTATCGACCAAGAAGGTGGACGTGTTGTCCGCTTACCTCAGGCTACTTCATTTGCGGGTAACATGGCAATAGGCGCTACTTATAAAGCGAATGGCGTTAAGTTTGCCGCAAAAACAAGTACCGTTATTGCTAAAGAATTAAAAGCCCTTGGTATTAATAACAACTATGCGCCAGTTGTTGATGTTAATACCAATGCGAACAACCCTGTGATTAACACACGTTCCTTTGGTGATAACCCTCAAATGGTTGCAGAATTGGGCGCTGCTGCTGTTAACGGCTTTCAACAAAATAGCGTTATGGCAACCTTAAAACATTTTCCAGGACACGGTGATACCCATGTTGATAGTCATTTAGGTTTACCATTGGTTGGTCATGGTTTGGCAACAATAGCGCAACAAGATTTAGCGCCATTTAAATGGATCATTGATTTGAGTGATCCTGCTATGATCATGACCGCGCATATTCAATACCCTGCCTTAGATAATTCAATGATTGAAAATAATGCCGGAGATAAAATCATTCGTCCTGCCACCATGTCTCGCAAAATATTAACTGATTTATTGCGAGAAGAAATGGGCTTTGATGGCATAATCGCTACCGATGCCCTTGATATGGCAGGTATTTCTCATTATTTTGATCAAGTGACTGCTGTAGTTGAAACCTTCATGGCTGGCGCTGATTTGGCAGTGATGCCATTTAAAATTAGAACAGCTGAAGATATTGACAAGTTCGCTGTCTTTATTAAAGCGGTTGCTCAAGCATTACAACAAAAAATAGTAAATAATGAATTTTCAGAAAAGGAATTAGCACAGTCAATTAGCAGAATAAATCGTTATAAAACTCGCTATATAAAATTGCCTGAAACGCCAATTACTAAACAAATTGATACTGCTAAGCAGGTAATCGCCCAACCTCAACACTTAGCACTTGAGCAATCGTTAGCGGATAATGCTGTGGTATTGCTTACCAACAAAAAACGCACTGATAAAAAGCAAGCCATTCCTGTTGATAGCAGCAAAATTGATCGCATTCATTTATTTGTGTTGAACTGGCAAGAATTTCGCGCCTTGAAACAAGCGATAGTCACGCAATGGCAAAAATTAGGCAAAGTAGCGCCAAGTGTAAGTGCCACGGTTGTTTCTGAAGGTGATGCAGCAGAACAGTTAGCAAGTGCTAAAAAAGTAGTCAAAGCAGACTTAGTTATTGCCACAATTGATACCAAAATAGCCAGCGTTGTTGATATTGGCGGGGTAGAAGATTTAATAACAACATCGCCTTTGTTAAACGAAGCACAAGATAAGATAAATTATGCTCAGTTACTTACTAAGCAATTACAACAAGCAGATCAGCAAAAAGTGAGTAGTATTTTAGTCGCTAAAGGTTCGCCGTATTTGTTGCAGCCTTATACGGATTTAGCGGATGCTATTTTAGTGACCTTTGATGACAGAATTTATCAAAAGCATAATACTAAAGCCAATGAAGAAGCTGCTTATAGCCCAGGTTATAACACCGCTATGGCTATCGTTTTCGGTAAGCAAAATATATTAGGGAAATTGCCGGTAACATTAGAGAAAAATTAGCTGTTAGCCGCAACATTTTTTGTATTTTTTGCCACTACCGCATGAACATGGATCATTGCGATTGGGAGTTTTATCGAACCGAGTAGTGGTTGGTTTGTTTAATACAGTATTAAGTTCATTGATATTTTCATCTAGGCTACTATCAACGGTGATATTAGCAAACAATCCATTATCAGCAACTAGCGTTTCAACTGCGAGTTTTCTTTCTTCACTGGTAACAACTAAGGTCAAAGGGTGCTTTTCTGTACCGAGCTTAACGACACGCTTAGTATTGTAGCCCGTTTTTATATGGTTTTCTCTGGTGTGGATTCGGCCTTTATAATATAGATCGTGCATGATGAACTCCGCTTGTTAAACACTCTGTTTGAGCGCGGCAGTATAACGCGTGTTTATAAAATAACAATGAAAAATGAGATAATGCTTTTTCTTCTACGCATTAAAAAAGGGCTAAAAAGAAAAACCCATAAAATAGTAATTTTATGGGTTTAAAGTATTAAGTGTCTTTAAAAATATTTTAGTAAAAAGTATCTTCTCTGTTGTGTGCTTGAGGATCTTCGATGATTTCTTCAAATTCTACTTCGAAACTATTATTGTTGCAGGTGTCTGCCATGTAAATTGTGCGGGTTGAACCATCAATCCAAGTAACTGTACCACTACCTTTTCTACTGCCGCATTTCATACCAATATGAATATCATTAAATTCCATAGCCCCTCCTAATATAACTTATAAAGATGCAAGTACTTAGATGGAAAAATCAATTATTAGTTCATTTTATTTGCTGTTTTTGCAACAAAATGAGCAGGTGAACTGTAATATACTCAAACCACCTCAAGATGCATGATTCAGCGAGAGTTTAAAGGTTTAGAGGCAAGGCATTGATTGAAGAGAATGGTTACTCCCTTGTTAAAATCAATAACGTTGCATATAAGCCTTTAAAACTCGCCCTTCGGGGGTAACTGAGCAAATCATCTTCTTCGTTATATTCTTTTTTAAGGGAATAACCATTAATAAAAGAATTCGCCTTGAATATGAATCGCTCAGTTATCCTGAAACTCGCATCTTGAAGTGGCTTGAGTATTTAACCATCAAAGACTGCTGTTTTTTTATTCTTTGAATGATTCATTATAGAGGGTAAATGGATCTTTGCTAGTAACAATTATGGTAAATAGAGGTTGCCTAGAGTGCAATTTTTGCTAGCCCCCGTAACTGTTGACATACTGCTTAAGAACTTTTTGTCATAAGCAAATGCAAGCCAAGCAAAGGCAATGGCCTCTAACTGATCACTATCAATATCTTTATGATTAGTAAGAAAAAGTTCGTAGTTTTTAGCTGCTAACAGTAATTGTTGATTTAGTTGGCTTTTTAATGATTTGTTATGAACGCCACCACCACATAGGTAAACTTTTGTTTTGCTTATGCCGTTTGAACTATGTTGTTTGATAGCATTTACTATAGTGATCGCGGTAAAAGCGGTTAATGTTGCTTGCACATCTTGATTTGATACTGACTTAACTTGGCTAAGCTGTTTCTCTAACCATGACAAGTGAAAATATTCACGGCCTGTGCTTTTAGGTGGCGCAAGCTGAAAATAATCATCAGACAAAAGCTTTGTTAATAAATCATTATTAATCTTGCCACTGGCTGCCCAATCACCATTTTTATCGTATTTGTGACTACTCTTAGGGTTATGGAGTTGAAACCATTCATCCATTAGCCCATTGCCTGTACCTGTATCGTAACCTATAACCTTTAAATTTTTACTTGCGGGAAGAAAGGTAAGATTAGAAATACCGCCAATATTCACCACAAAGACATCGCTGCCATTGTCGATATTGTTTTCACTGAAAATGGTCTGATGAAAAGCGGGCACTAAGGGGGCACCTTGGCCTCCTAATGCCATATCCTTACGTCTGAACTGTCCTATAACGCGAATGTTAGTTAACGTCGCTAAGGTTTGGCAACAACCTATTTGCAAAGTAAAAGGGTGGGCAGCTTGTGGTCGATGGCGAATGGTTTGCCCGTGACTGCCTATGGCTATTATGTTTTTGTGACTTAATTGCTCTTGGGCTAAAAAGTCATTAACTGCTTTGGCAAACAGTTGGGCTAATTCAACATCGAGTTCAAAAGCACGGTCAACTTCATCGTTACTTGGGTTGTACAATGACGTTATTTTTGCTGCTGTTTCATCACTATAAGCCTGATAATAACTGGCATGATGTTCAAGTTTGTTCTTTTCATCAAATGACACTAACGCTAAATCAATACCATCGGCGCTAGTGCCAGACATCAAGCCAATATAATAGTGTTGATTTTTTAACATACTTTGTGTTGAATTAATCATCGCTTAATTGGCTACTTTCTTCAATTGGAAGCATTGATAGCACTGCATTTTTTGAACCTGCTAACGCTTGTAAACGTTGCTGAGATAATGCAGAAAACTCAGCTTTATATTTTTTAGCAATAGGTTTGGCATCGGGTAATTTTACTGTTCTAGGGTTACGATAAACGCCATTGACTAAAAATGCGTAATGTAAATGTGGTGCTTCTGACTGACCTGTTGAGCCAACATTACCTATTAACTGCCCTTGTTTTACTCGTTGACCTTTTTTAACTGCGCGTTTAGACAAATGAATATACTTAGTGACTATGCCATTGCCGTGCTGAATAAAGACATAATTACCATTGTATTTATCATAAGAGGCACCGTAAACTTTACCGTTACCAGCGGCAACCACAGGTGTTCCTTTCTTAGCCCGATAATCTATGCCGTTGTGAGCTTTCCAGCGTTTTTGAATCGGGTGGAAACGTTTGCGTTTAAAGCTAGAGCTGATATAGCGAAAATTTACTGGTGCCCGTAAAAAGGCTTTGCGCATGCTTTTACCATCAGGAGTGTAATATTCACCATCAGTAAATCGAATGGCTTGAAAAGGATCGTCTTGATTAATAAATTCAGCGGCTAAAATATTGCCGGTACCTATATATTCACCTTCAACGTATTTTTGTTCAAAAATAACATGAAAGTTATCGCCTGCTCTTATGTCTAAAGCAAAATCAATATCCCAGCCAAAAATATTCGCGAGTTCGATTACTTGCCCGTCAGTTAAGCCTGCAGCGGTACCAGCATTCCAAAAGTTTGAGTTAATAGTGCCTTGGGCAAAAGCTTGGCGTATTTCAACGGGCTTACTCTCTTTATGAGATTGATAGTCTTCGCCAACTAGGTTGATATAAAGGGTGTCAGTTTTTGATAATGGATACTCTAACGCGGTTACCTGATGCCTATCGTTACTTGCAATGCGCAACGTGTCGCCGACATTCATGTTTCTTAATAATTTGCTGTCTTTGCCTTTTGCCGTACTTACTGCGTATGTGTCTTGGGCGCTAAAACCTAAACGTTTAAAAATTCTAGCTAGGGAATCGCCACTACGCACTTTAATTGTTTGCCAAGCCATATTATTTTGTTGAGCTGAGTTTACCGTGGTAGAAATAGCATTAGAATTGGCGAGCTGTTTGTCTTTTAAATGACTAACAGAAGGAATATTGACAGCAGCTGTAGATGTTATTCCCGACGATTGCTGCGGCATTGCTACTTGATATCGCTTACCAATTTCAAAACCTTGGTTATTACCCGTTTGTTTGGCTAACTCTTGATTACTTGGCATCAACAGTAGCAATAGAGCCAGTACGCTGATACTAATGATTGTTATACGGTGTTTCTTGGGGAGTTGCTGAAAAACTTCCTGCAAACGCAGGAAAAGTTGATGAAAATTATTTAAATGGCGCTGTATTATTTGTTGTTTATTCACTGGGACTTCATTACTTAAACAGAAAGATAAATAGAAACTAATTAAGACTAAAATACGATAACTATCGTTAACTAATATTTTACTATATCAAAGTTTTGCTAAAAGTTTGTATAAAAATAAGCTCACAGCGGCTTTTAAGCTTTTATGTCGTTGCTAAAGTGAGTAGAATTCGGCCATTGAATTATTTTATAACCATTTTACCAATCTCGGAGTCGAGTAATGACTGATGTTAGTCAAGCGTTTGCAGAGCTAAAACGTGGCGCGGAAGAAATCTTAGTAGAAGATGAATTATTAGCAAAACTAAAAACAGGTAAGCCGTTAAAAATTAAAGCCGGCTTTGATCCCACAGCACCTGATTTACATCTTGGTCATACGGTTTTAATTAATAAATTACGCCAATTTCAACTGCAAGGTCATGAAGTAATTTTCTTAATTGGTGACTTTACTGGCATGATTGGTGATCCAACGGGTAAAAATGTTACTCGTAAGCCATTAACTAAAGAAGATGTTCTAGCTAATGCAGAAACCTATAAAGAGCAGGTTTTTAAAATTTTAGACCCTGCAAAAACCACAGTTGCTTTTAACTCTACTTGGATGGAAAAATTAGGCGCAGCGGGTATGTTAAAACTTGCTTCTCGTCAAACCGTTGCTCGTATGATGGAGCGTGATGACTTTAAAAAGCGTTATGCAAATGGTCAAGCGATTGCCATTCATGAGTTTATGTACCCGCTAGTACAAGGTTGGGATTCAGTTGCGTTGGAGTCTGATGTTGAGTTAGGCGGCACCGATCAAAAGTTTAATTTATTGATGGGACGCGAACTGCAAAAAGCTGAAGGCCAACGACCACAAACCGTATTAATGATGCCATTACTTGAAGGTTTAGACGGCGTGCAAAAAATGTCGAAATCCTTAGGTAATTATATTGGTATTACTGATAGCCCAACAGACATGTTTGGCAAAATCATGTCAATTTCTGACGTATTAATGTGGCGTTATTATGAGTTGTTAAGCTTTAAGCCAATAGCTGAAATTGAAGGCTATAAAACGGAAGTAGCAAACGGTAAAAATCCGCGTGATGTTAAAATAGATTTAGCTAAAGAGTTAATTGCGCGCTTTCATGATGAAGCTGCCGCTCAAGCTGCGCATGATGAATTTATTAATCGTTTTCAAAAAGGCGCAATGCCAGATGAAATGCCTGAGATTGAGCTTATCCCAGAAGGCGGTGAAATAGCCATAGCTAACTTATTAAAAGAAGCAGGTTTGGTCGGCAGTACATCAGATGCTTATCGCATGATCAAGCAAGGCGCAGCTAAAATTGATGGTGAAAAAATTACTGACCGAAACTTAACCGTAGCAAGCGGAAGTGAAGCTGTATATCAAGTAGGTAAACGTAAATTTGCCCGTGTTAGGGTAAAATAAGGAGTAAATAATTTTGAATAAGAGCCAGTCAATTGACTGGCTTTTATTTTTTACTTATTCATTTGTAATGTTAAGTAACCTTAGTTTCTAATTCAGTTAAAAAATCATTGATTTCGATATCAAAATGATAAGTTTTGAGCCAAGCAATAGCCTCGTTAAGGTGACTAAATACTTGCCTTTCATAACTGCCTTCGGTTTGGGGGATTAATTGTTCAAGCTGCATTTCTTTAGTAGCACTCGGTGTATAAACGTGACAATCTTTTATACAACCAATGTCTTTAAAGCGCTGACAATGCTCAACAATATAGGGTTCTATTTCAGGAACCGCGAGTTCCCAATCTTCAAAAATAGAAAGCATCGCCCATTTTTTACCAACTAGATGAGCTGTTTTTTCGCGATATTCTTTGGTGTATTGTACCGCCGCTTCTTCGTTCCAGCATCCTGCAAACCACTGTAATACATAGTTACTACTGGCGGCTATTTTCCATTTACCGTGTACAGGAAACATATACTCTCCTATTTTCATTTTATGGATATTTTTTGCGCCAAACTCATCACCATCATGCGCAAAAATCATTCAAAGTGCAACAATTTATTAACAGTGCATAGTTTTAGATAGCTATTGACCACAAATAACCATAATTTATTTATGGTTATATCTCTTTGTTCTTCATGGCTTTTTTAATCTCAATTTTTCGTTATTATTTTTTGATCTACATCATAACGGCAAAAAATCACCAGCGTACACTGTGACATATTGTCGCAGTGTCTATTTTTTATTCACTGTTATTTTTAGAATAAATTATAAGAAAAAGTTGTTTATTTGATGTTTTCACCTTGTTTAAAAACGCTAATACGTTACTCATCAACATCGGCCCAAGTCTTGGTGCTTTTTCTGTGCACTATTTTACCGGTACAAGCGCTATTTGTTAGCCCAGCAAAAGATCCAATCCCTTTAATTAAGGAAATATTTCCAACGCATAGTAAGATTTCAGCAAAAGTTTCAGTCAAGGAGGGCGACCCTCTTATATGGACTATTTACACTAATAAAGAGGGTAAAGGAGAGGAAATACTGGGCTATGCCCTTGAAACCAACGATCTCGCAAGAATTCCTGCTTATTCAGGTGAGCCTGTCAATGTTCTGGTGGCTATGGATGAAAAAGGTGTTTACTTAGGCGCTAAGGTGCTTGAGCATCATGAGCCAATTATTTTGGCAGGCATTCCTGAAACAAAGTTGTTTAAGTTTGCTGAGCAATATGAAGGGTTAAGTGTTAACGATCGACTTAAAGTTGGTGGTAATAAATCGGAAGGTGTTGTGCATATTGACGGTTTGTCAGGGGCTACGGTTACCGTGATGGTAATGAATGTCGCTATTGTTAAATCGGCTACTATGGTTGCGCGTTCGCTGGGTATTATTAGTGCTAACCAAGAAGCGATTCAGCCTATGGGCACTATTTATAAAGATGTATTTGAACAAGCGAATTGGCAGACCCTTACAGGTAATGGCTCAATTCGTAAATTATATCTTAATAGAGAAACAGTAGATGCGGCTTTTAAAGGTACTGAAGCTGAACATGTTAATGAAGCAACCCCCACACAAAAACAAGATGATTTTGTCGAGATATACTTTGCTCAAGCTGATATTCCTACGGTAGGTCGTAATCTACTTGGTGATAGTGAGTATGACTATTTAATGTCAACGCTAAAACCTGGGGAACACGCAATAGCGTTGATGGGCAATGGTTATTCTTTTAAAGGCTCAGGTTATGTACGTGGTGGTATTTTTGATCGTATTCAAATTTTACAAAACCATGAAGCTTTTGCTTTTAGAGACTTAGATCATAACCGAGTTACTGATATTTATATTGATGGTGCACCACAATTTAAAGAAATGTCGTTATTTATTGTCCGTGAACATTATCAGTTTAACCCCGCTTTAGATTGGCAGTTAGAGTTATTAGTGCGCCGGCAAATAGGACCTGTAGATAGTATTTTTACCAGTTTTAAAGCTTCCTATCAAACGCTAGATAAGTATGTTGAACGGCCACCGTTGATTCTTCCTGAGCCTGAATTGTCTCTGGTCGAGCAGGTTTGGCAAGAAAAGAATTCTGAGGTAATTATTCTCGTTATTTTACTTTTTATTGTAGTAATGAGCTTGTTTTTTCAAGACATTCTAGTTCGCCATCCTAGCTTTATGCACAATTTCCGTCATTTGTTTTTAATCATTACCGTCGTATTTATTGGTTGGTCGTGGGGTGGTCAGTTGTCTGTGGTCAATGTTTTTACTTTTTTACAAGCCTTTATGTCTGATTTTTCATGGGACTTATTCTTGCTTGACCCTGTGATATTTATTTTATGGGGCGCAGCTGCCGTTACCATGATTTTATGGGGACGTGCGGTTTATTGTGGTTGGCTATGTCCTTTTGGTGCGCTGCAAGAACTAATGAATATATTTGCTCGCTATATCAAAATCCCTCAATTTGAGTTGCCATGGGCGGTGCATGAGCGTTTATGGGCAATTAAGTATTTAATTTTATTGGGCTTGTTTGGTTTATCTATGGAGTCACTTGCTCTTGCCGAGCAATTTGCGGAAGTGGAGCCATTTAAAACCACCTTTTTATTAAAATTTGATCGTCAATGGCCATTTATTTTATATGCATCAGCATTACTATTTATCAATATTTTTAACCGTAAATTTTTCTGTCGCTATTTATGCCCATTAGGTGCGGCCTTATCAACCAGTAACAGTATACGTTTATTTAGTTGGCTACGCCGTCGCCCTGAGTGTGGTCAACCCTGTAAAACCTGCGCTAAAGAATGTGAAATTCAGGCAATAGACCCGGACGGTGTTATCAATATGCGTGAATGTCATTACTGCTTAGATTGTCAAGTGACTTATTTTAATGAAGAAAAATGCCCACCGCTTAAAAAAATGGCGCGTAAAAAAGCTAAGTATAAAGAATCAGAGATACCCGCAATAAATGTTGGGTAGTGATGTATTAACGTAAAAACTAATTTTAATAAACGGAGAATAACCATGAGTATTGAAAAACAAGAGAACAATGAGGTAGAAATCGAAAATGCAGACCGCCGAAAATTTTTTGGCAAAACAGCACTCATTGGTGCTGGAGCAGTAGCTGCGCCTATGACGGCGGCCATGTTTGCATCAACAGCCAAAGCAAATGTCAAAAAGGCAGCAATGAGCCCAGCAGTTCATCCTGGGGAATTAGATGAATACTATGGCTTTTGGTCTGGCGGTCATTCAGGTGAAGTACGCATTATGGGGCTTCCATCAATGCGTGAACTCATGCGCATTCCGGTATTTAACACCGACTCGGCAACAGGCTGGGGCTTAACGAACGAGTCTAAAGCCATTAAAGGTGATAGTGCGGATATTTTAGCTGGTGATTCTCATCATCCACATATGAGTATGACCGATGGTCATTATAATGGTAAATATGTTTTCATAAATGATAAAGCTAACACGCGGGTAGCTCGAATTCGCTGTGACATAATGAAAACTGATAAAATGCTGACTGTACCCAATGTACAAGCGATTCATGGCTTGCGTGTTCAAAAAGTACCTTACACTAAATACCTTGTTTGTAATGGCGAATTTGAAATTCCAATGAACAATGATGGTAAAGCGTCATTAGAAGATGTCAGCACCTATCGTTCATTATTTAATGTAATTGATGCTGAAACCATGGAAATGGCTTTTCAGGTAATGGTTGATGGCAACTTAGATAATACTGATGCTGATTTTGATGGCAATTATTTCGCTGCTACTTCATATAACTCTGAAATGGGTATGACGCTAGGTGAAATGATTTCAGCAGAGCGTGACCATGTGGTGGTATTTGATTTAGCACGCTGTGAAGCGGCAATTAAAGCAGGCAAATTTAAAACTTATAATGGTAATAATGTACCTGTGTTAGATGGTCGTAAAGGCTCTAAATTAACGCGTTATATTCCTGTTCCTAAATCTCCGCATGGTTTAAACACGTCACCTGATGGCAAGTATTTTATGGCCAATGGTAAATTGTCACCTACTGTTACTATTATCTCTATTAAAAAACTAGCTGACTTGTTCAATGACAAAATCAAACCGCGTGATACGGTTGTTGGTGAACCTGAACTAGGTTTAGGGCCTCTTCATACTGCGTTTGATGGCCGTGGCAATGCCTACACAACTTTATTCCTTGATAGCCAAATTGCAAAGTGGAATGTTGAAGATGCTATAAAAGCCTATAACGGTGAAAAAGTGAATTATTTACGTCAAAAATTAGATGTTCATTATCAACCGGGTCACAACCATACTTCACAAGGTGAAACTCGTGATGTTGATGGTAAGTGGTTAGTGGTTTTATGTAAATTCTCTAAAGATAGATTTTTACCTGTTGGTCCACTTAAACCTGAAAATGATCAATTAATTGATATTTCTGGCGATGAAATGAAACTTGTTCATGATGGTCCTACTTATGCTGAACCACATGATTGTATGATAGTACACCGTAGTAAAATGAAGCCTAAAAAAGTATGGACTCGTGATGACCCATTCTTTGCTGGTACAGTTGCTATGGCGAAAAAAGATGGCATTGATTTAATGCGAGATAATAAAGTTATTCGCAAAGGTAATAAAGTGACGGTTTATATGACTTCTGTTGCGCCAAATTTTGGTTTGACTGACTTTAAAGTAAAATTAGGTGATGAAGTAACCGTAGTTATTACTAACCTTGATCAAGTTGAAGATGTTACTCATGGTTTTTGCATGACTAACCATGGCGTACAAATGGAAATTGGCCCACAAGCTACTTCCTCAGTAACCTTTACGGCTAATAAACCGGGGGTTCAGTGGTATTACTGTAACTGGTTTTGTCATGCGCTGCATATGGAAATGCGTGGCAGAATGCTAGTAGAAGCGTAAACCGAGTAAGCTGTGTGATGGAAGCAGAACCCGTTCTGTCATGCAGCTCATACAATACAAGCATGGAAATGCGTGGCGAATGCTAGTAGAAGCGTAAAGTAAATTGGATGAATTTAAAAAGCTCAACATCGCAAGATGTTGAGCTTTTTATTTGTAGTTTTTCATATTTAGACTGTTTCTGTCATCCGGCTTTATACGGCATTAGCAAATATGTTTGTGCCGATGAACAGATAATTTTTTGAGTCATTTACTCATCAAAAGAGAATTCTATATAAGCTTTACCAACTTCACCTTTTAAGGAAATAATAACGACAGGGCCTTTTGATTTATGATGAATGGTATGAGCTTTACCAGAGACAACAATAGGTGTTGCCATATCAAATTCGATTCCTTTCTCGCTGAGCATGCGTTTTGCACCGCCAGTGACCATGTTGGTAATTTCACCTACTAAGTCGGTAATTTCTTCATTTACTTCATCAGGGGCTTCGCCAACCATACCTTTCATTGTGGCTAGCGCTAAAGGGCCATCAAAAGTAATAGACAAAGAGCCTTTGGTTTCAGGGCTAACCATCCCGATTAGGCCTGATACATCACCCATGGCAATTTCATCTTTTTTCAGTTTGGGTTTTTCTGGCGTTAATTCCATTTGCGCCATAGTAGACATGACATTAAGCATTGACGATAAAAATGGGTTGATGAACTCTACTCTCATGAAGCCTTCCGAGCCTTAGCTATTTGTAATACTTTGATTTAATATATTGATTTTGCACACTTCTATCACAAATGTAAATCAAACTATGGTAATTATTTTTATATTATGATCTACTCACTAGCTGCAATGGTGGCAAGCTGTAATGAACGATCAAAAGTCAAACTACCTTGAACCTTGTTAGTTGAACTTAAGTCGCGATAGTTGACGGTATTCACTTGTTTAGCATAAGTATCGACGAGTATTGTGTTTTTTACCACTAAATTAGCTAAAAAATTTTCAGTGTCGCTCTCTTGGTAGGCAAACAACTGTCCTCTTTTAATTTCAAAACCTATCCAAATCATTTTTATCTTTTTGTTATCTCGCTGTAAAACAAAATGTTTTTCAATATAGTTTTGTACAAACTCATCGTATTTAGGGTGTTCAGGCGAGAAGTTAACTTGCTTTAATTCAGCAATGGTATTTTCAATGTCATGGGCTGTAAACTGATGAATTACTTCAATATGTTTACTGTTCTGGTTGAGTGTTAAGTCGGTTACGCCGAAATAGTAGGTGTGGGCAGCAGTGGTTGCTGCCAACCCAAGCAATAAAATACTAAGTAGTATTTTATTGCTTAATGATTTAAAAATAACAAACATTATTGCTTAATTTCTTCTTTCGTTTGTTCATCATCAGCTGATTTCAACTCTTCATTGTAATCACGCATCATATCTTTTTTCTTTTTCTTATAAAGCTCGAAACGAGATTTAATAGGGCGAGCAGGCCAGTAGTTGTTGTTTACATCAACATCAGCTGTTTCCCATTTTGCATCAATAGCTAGGGTGGTTATTTCTTTATCACGAACCAATAGTTTTGATGTTTTTTTCGCGTTTTGTCGCCAAATTTCAGCAGGAAGCTTCATGTGCTCAGTACTGCCATCTGCATATGTGATATCTAGAATAATAGGCATAACCAAGCCGCCCTTATTTTCAAAATCAATTACGTAGAAGTTGCTTTGGTTCAGTAATAAATCTTTTTGCCATTGCTCAAGTTTTTTATTACTCGCATTGTACTTATTACGTGCTGCATTAGTCGCGGTAAACTTGTCGTGCTCGTTATAAAAATCTAATAACTCAGGCTTATCTTGTGTACGAACCCATTTGCCTTTATTCATTAAACTGGTGATATATTCAGGCTTCTCGTTATCTAAAGCGCGTAACCAAGCTTCTTCGGTATCAGGGTTTTGACTATCGGCAGTATAAAGATGAATATTGCCTAGAGCGATATCAACATGATCTGTGGTATAGAACCAACCGCGGAAGAACCAGTCTAAATCAACAGCGGATGCATCTTCCATAGTGCGGAAAAAATCGGCAGGGGTAGGGCGTTTAAACTTCCAGCGCTGGGCGTATTCTTTAAAAGCAAAATCAAATAATTCGCGACCCATAATGGTTTCGCGCAAAATATTTAAGGCAGTAGCTGGTTTGCCGTAGGCGTTATTACCAAATTGCAAAATTGATTCTGAGTTGGTCATGATCGGTACTTGATTAGTACTTTTCATATAGCTGGTAATATTAGCGGCATCACCACGGCGTGATGGATAACCTTCTTCCCACGCTTGCTCAGCTAAAAATTGCAAGAAAGTATTTAAACCTTCGTCCATCCAAGTCCACTGGCGCTCATCTGAGTTAACAATCATTGGAAAATAGTTATGACCTACTTCATGAATAATAACGCCTACTAGACCATATTTAGTACGACGAGAATAAGTTTTTACCCCTGTTTCTTTATCTAACGTTGGGCGTGGGCCATTGAAAGTGATCATTGGGTATTCCATGCCGCCAACCGGACCATTTACCGAAATAGATACTGGATATGGGTAGTCAAAAGTGTATTTACTATATTGCTCCATGGTATGAATAATGGCTTCAGTAGAGTATTTCTCCCATAAAGGGTTGCCTTCATTTGGGTAGAACGACATAGCCATGGTGTTGCTACCAGCGTGTTGATAACCTTGGGCGTCCCAGATAAATTTTCGGCTTGAAGCGAACGCGAAGTCGCGAACATTTTTTGCTTTAAAGTGCCAAGTTTTGGTGTTTTCTGAGCGAGATTTTTCATTCGCTAGCGCTTCATCAACGGTAACAATTAACACTGGTTTTTTTGCGGTTTTCGCTTTAGCTAAACGTTTGCGCTGTGTTTTGGTTAATACTTTTTTCGCGTTTTGCAATTCACCGGTTGCGGCAACAATATGATCGCTTGGCACAGTAATTTTTACATCGTAATCACCAAACTCTAAAGTGAACTCACCACGACCTAAAAATTGCTTGTTTTGCCAGCCCATCACATCGTAATAAGCAACAGCGCGAGGAAACCAACTAGCAATTTCGTATAAGTAGTTATCATCTTCTTTAAAGTATTCGTAACCTGAACGGCCACCTAAGACTTTTTGCTCGTGTAGTTGGTAGTTCCACTCAACACTAAATTCAGTTTCGTCACCTGACTTAAGTGGCTCAGGTAAATCAATGCGTAACATAGTACCGTTGATAACAAAGTGCAGTGGTTTGCCACTGCTAGCACTTACTTTGGTAATGTTATAACCGCCATTGAACTTTGGCTTTTCAATCATGGCACGAGCACTACTGTAGGTTACTTTTTTAAGAGGCGCAGTTGATTGAGCTAACTTTGAGTCTGAGTTACGGCTAAGTTTGTTTTGATCAAGTTGCAACCAAATATAACGTAAAGTATCGGGAGAATTATTTTGGTAGCTTAAGGTTTCTGAGCCAGTTAATTGTTGAGTTTTATCATCAAGGGTTATTTCAATGTCATAATTAACTTGTTGCTGCCAATATTTATGACCCGGCGCACCTGAAGCTGTACGGTATACGTTTGGTGTTGGTAACATTTCGTCTAGTTGACGGAATTTATCGCTAGCGATAGTATTTTGTGCTTGAACCTCTGTACTTACTAAGTTGCTTGCAAAAGCAACACAAAGTGAGATGAGCACCATTGAGATTGAATATTTCATAACCTTCCACAGAGTATTAATTATTTTGTATACAACTCATATACAAAAAATATTTGTTGGCCGAGCTTTATACCATATTCAAGGTAAGCTTGATAACTCAGTGTGTTTTTTTGAGATAAAATGCTTAATTAATAAGACTAATGGTTAGTTTGTTGGCAAGTACTACAATGACCGTGGGCTTCAACTATTTGGTGGCTAATGGTAAAACCATTGGTTTCAGCCATTGAACGTAGCGCTAAATCAAAATTATTTGACTGAATTTCCTCAACATGGCCGCATTCATCGCAAATAAGTAGCTGTACAGGGTGGTTACAATCACCAAAATGGTGGCACATAACAAAAGCATTGATGGATTCTATTTTATGAACAAAACCTTGTTTTGATAAAAAGTCTAATGCACGGTAAATAGTGGCGGGTTTTGCGGCTGAATCTAACTTTTTCAATTCATCTAATAAATCATAAGCGCCAACTGCTCCCTGCTGTTTAGCAAGTAACAAAAACACCTGTTCACGGGCTTTTGTTAAACGTGCGCCTTTTTTTCTGCAGGCTTGTTGGGCTTGAATTAATAGTTTTTCAACAGACATATTTTGATAAACACAAAGATTAAGCTAATGACTTTTCGCCAGTTTAACACAGTAGTTGTGAGCGTCTATAGATTAAAAGTTAGCGCTAAGATATCTTAGTTAAAAATATTTGTAACCATTTCATCAGACAAAAAGTCTTTATTAATAACAACAAGAAAATAATTATGAGTGCATGTTAAAAAATTCAGGATTTAATCAAATAGTATCAAAGGAGCTGATCTTGCTGGCACAGCAGGGTGATATTGATGCATTTGAAGAAATTTATCGTTTATTTGCGAATGCTAGTTACGCTTTGGTCTTTCGAATTTGCAATCAGCATAGCGTAGCTGAAGATGTTGTTCATGATGCATTTATTAAAATTATGAACAATATTAATAAGTTTAGACACGATGGTTCTTTTTCTGGGTGGTGTCGTCGTATTGTTACTTGTGAAGCACTTGATCGCTTGAAAAAATCGAACAGGGTGCATTTAGTCACAGAAGACGACTTAATAGATGGAGAAGAGCTTGATTTATTCCAACAAGATTGGCTCGATGCGGTTATCGATATCGACAAGTTAATTCAACAATTATCACCGAATTACCGAGCTATTTTTTTACTTCACGAAATAGAAGGTTATAGCCATAAGGAAATCGGACAACTTTTTGAAAAATCTGAAAGCTTTTCCAAAGTAACCTTAAGCCGCGCTTATGCAAGCTTGAAAAAAATAGCGTTAAAGACGAATCAGGAGCAACAATATGCACCTAACTAATGAACAGTTACTAGCTTTAAATGAAAAAAGTCGTGAACATCTAACCCAATGTGATAGTTGCGCTGTTAAGGCAAAAAACTTAACGGCGATGCGCACCAAGTTGCAAGATTTGGCTGAGCAAAAACCAATGACAGACAATTGGCAGCAAATAAAAGCAAGTTACCAAAACCAGCAACAGCATCAGCAAATTCGTTTAGCGAATAAAAAAGCTACTTTTTGGCGAAACATGACAGTTGCTATGGCTGCTTCTTTGGTGCTTTTTTTAGCTGGGCAAAATTATTTACTTAATAGCCATCAACTTAAAAAAGTTGAACAAACCGCTGAGTTAACTCGGTTAATAGAAGCTAACAATATAATGCAAAATTTATTGGCTGCCCGATTTGAAGGTAATTCAAAAGACGACATCAAAGTTGTGAGTTTACAAATAGAGTTAGACATTATTGATAAAAAACTACAACAGGCTTACCTAAGCAAAACCACTAATGAAGAAAAATCAGCTTTATGGCAGCAGCGCCAAGCATTAATTCAATCTTCTATTATTGCGGATAAAAAAACTGAGATTATGAAAATATGATGAAATATATCGTACTCACTTTGTGGTTAAGTATGCAAGGTTTGGTCTATGCGAACCAAGCTAATCATGAGACTCAATTATCGTCAAAATCTCAATTAATTATTGAGAGCTTAAAAGATGATGTTCGCTTAACTATGGAAAAAGTAGCAATACTTGAAAGTAAGAGCGGGTTTCAACTAGACGAGTTTACTTATAGTTTAACTTTGGCTGAAACTAATTTGGTTCGGTTAGGTTTAGTGCTTGAGTTTGAAAGTAATTCTAATGGGTTTAAGGTGTTATCGGTTTCACCTGATAGCCTGGCTAGTGACGCAGGGATTAATGTTGGAGATAAAATATTTTCGGTCAACTTTGCAAGAGTTGATAAAGATAATAGTGAGTCAATATTACAGTCTCTTCAGCATTTAGACATAGGCGAAGAGCTCGATTTAGAAGGTATTATATCGGGTAAAAAGGAAAAACTAACTATTGTGACTCATGGGTTGTTTATTCCCAAAATTGAAATTCAGTTCGGCTGTTGCCATTCAAATGATAAGGCGACTAATGTTAAGCATAAACAAAACCAATCTAACTTTAAACATACTGTTGAAACAAAGCAGTTAATAAACAAACTAGCCCTGACAATTCAATCTACAATTGCCGCAATAGGAGAATACGAAAAGCAAAATGGTAATACTAGTCATATTAGCTATCGAATACTTATTCCCGCTACCAGTAAAACCAACTTAGGATTATCTATAAATATTGATAATATTTCTCAAGGAATAATTGTGCAGTCTGTTGCGCAAGGCAGTCTAGCAGAGCAAGTAAACATTACTGAAAATGATGTAATTGTTGAAGTTAATGATTTGCCTGCCAATGAAGATAATAAACAAGAGATTATTAATCAATTACAGACGCTAAAAACAGGTGATAGCTTACTATTGTCAGTTCAACATCAAAATGTAGCTCAAAAGTTAAAACTTGAGATAAAAGAGCAATATATTCCTGAAGTTAATATTAATGTGGGGTTATTTGCTGAACAGCCAAATCACTTACAAACAAAGTTAGGGAATGAAAGTAAAATCCCTGAACCTTTTAGAGGTGAGGATAACTTATCCACTTTAGCCATTAATTACCGCAATTTAAATTTATTATTAGAGTTGGCTGTTGTAGATATGGGGCGCTCTAATCGACGCAAGGCAAAGGTAGTTAAGGCCAATATGGGAACGCGTTTAAGACCCTCTCAAAAGCGATTAACAGCATTAGAAGGAAATCGTTTCTACTTTGAAGCCTTTGAAAATAAAAATAATAAACAGGCTTTACACAAAATTCGTAAAGATTTAGAGCAACTGCCCAGTGTTACTCCTTTATATAAATTTTCTAAAAAAGAGCAACTAGCCTATTGGTTAAATTTATATAACGTGACTTTGTTAGATGAATTAGTTGCTATTTATCCAAAGAAAAATTTAGCGAATTTGTTTGAAGATGACAATGCTTTCTTTAACCGAAAAACATTGAGTGTTAGTAATGTTGCTTTGAGTCTGAATGATATTAAAAATGTTATTTTAAAAGAAAAATACAATCATGATCCCGATATTCTTTACGGTTTATATCAAGGTGTTATAGGTGGTCCAAGCATTAGAGAGCAAGCTTATACCGGTGAAAACGTTTATAGCGCCCTTGCAAACAATGCCGAAGAATTTGTTAACTCTAATCGCGGTACTTATAGAAAAAACAATCATACCTTTTTAATTTCTAGTTTATACGCCAGCAATGCTGACTATTTTCCAAATTTTCAAGAAGATGTGAAAGCACATTTATTAAAACATGTTGAAGGCTATTACCGTTCTCAATTACTAGGGGCTTCAACCATCAAAGCAAGTATCAGCAACTGGCATATTAGTGATGTTTACGGAACTATACGTAATTTTGGTGCCGGTAATAATACCAATGGTGCGGCTTTATTAGGGTCTGTTAATAACGGCTATATTAATATGGTGTTAGAAAGCGCAACCCTTAGCGGACAGCTTGGTTTAATTACCCCTCAAGGGCAGCAACAAATGGAGCAACTTTATGATAAACACCTACAAAGTACTAGCTCTGTTACTGTTACCGATCTTGAGCCAGTTGCGGCCAAAGTAACCAATAACAAAACTACAGCAAAGTGTTTAACAACAGAGTGTCAGCAACTATTTTCAGGCTTTGATGTGCTTGGTAAGCGTAATAAGTGGGCATCTTATTATGCCAGTTTATTACATTATAACGGCATAGGAACTGAGCAAAGTACAGAACGGGCATTATTTCGCCTTAATAATGTATTAAACAGAAATTGGCTAGATCATGTGTTTGATTATGGCGAAGTTCAAAATATTCAGGCAACAACATATTACCAATTAGGTTACATCTATTTATTTGATGATGCATACCAAAATGTGAGTAAAGCGCTGAGTAACCTAAATAAAGCAACTGAATTTGGGAATGTTAAAGCTGCTCTTCTGCTTGGCCTTATTTATTTAACCGATGACTATCAAGCAAAAAATTCATCTTTAGCCAAGTACTGGTTTGGGCAAGCGCTAAATGAAACGCCAAAAATTTTTAATTTGCTGCTTTCTTCATACGGAATTGATATTAATTTTCCGGAGCAAGGTTTTGATTGGCAAATAGAGCAATTAGGGCAGGCGGTAACAGAGCAAGGCATGCGGAATGTAAACTCGGCTGAAGAGTTTGCTTCGCAAAAAAATATTGAAAAAATGCAGGCGATTTTAGCCAAAATAAAAAGTGCGCAACGTAAAGTGGGATACAAATAATTAGCACAGGTTAACTATAAATAAATTAACGGAGTAAAATATGCGATTAACACATGTTATGAAAATGGTTTTGATTATCACCAGTATTGTTTTTTCTAGCAGGAGTATTGCCGATGAAAGCAAAATACCGGAGCCTTTTCGAGGAGAAAATAACCTCTCAGGTTTGACTATTGATTACCATAAATTGAATAAATTTTTGGCGTTAACTGTAGTTGATATGGGGAGGTCGGGAAGAAAGAAAGTAAAAGATATCTCTGCAAACATGGGCACACGTTTAAAGAACAATCGTAAAAAATTAACCGCTTTAGAGGGCAATCGTTTTTATTTTGAAGCTTTTAAAGAGGATGAAAATAAAAAGGTTCTGCATAGCATTAGAGTTGAATTAGAATCGCTGCCCAGTAAGGCGCCACTACATAATTTTTCTAAAAAAGAGCAGTTAGCTTATTGGTTAAATTTATACAACATCACCTTGTTGGATGAAATAGCGGCTATTTATCCTAAAAAACTGTTAGAAAACTTGTTTGAAGGTGAAGACGCATTGGTTAATCAAAAACTCCTTAACGTCGCTAATATAGATTTGAGTTTAAATGATATTAAAAATGTGATTGTTAAAGAGAAATACAATCAGGATCCTGATATTTTATATGGTTTTTATCAAGGCGTTATTGGTGGGCCAAATATTCGTAAAAAGGCCTATACCAGCGCTAATGTTTATAACGCATTAAAGGACAATGCCGAGGAGTTTGTTAACTCTAATCGCGGTACTTACAGCAAAAATAAGCATACCTTTTATATTTCAAGTTTGTATGAGCGAAACGCAGATTACTTTCCTAATTTTAAAGCTGATGTAAAGACTCATATACTAAAACACCTTGAGGGCTATCATCGTTCGCGCCTTGAAGTAGCATCAACGGTGAAAGCCAGAATTAGTAACTGGCATGTTACCGATATTTATGGAACCGTGCGTCGTTATGGTGGCTCTACAAATACTAATACTGCGGCATTGTTAAATGCTGTTGTTACTTCTGGTCAAGGTGGTGGCTCTAACGGTCTAGGGAGTACTATGTCTGCCAGTTTAGCTGCTGCTGCAGGCTCTCAATTTGGTTTGTTATCACCAGAACAATATGAAATATTATCACAATTACAAGGAGTCTATTTCAAAAACGCCGGTACAGTAACAGTAACAGACATTGAAACTGAATCCCCAAAAGAAGATCAAAAAGATAAAAAATAGCGAGATATATGTTTACCGTTTAAGCCAGTACTTATTTGCAGTGAGTATTGGTTTTTTTTGTGACTTGATAATAGTGTTTGAATAATTACATTAGCGAAGAGTGCAAAAATCATTTATATTAGTTAAATGATAGCGCTGTCATTTTGACGTATGCTTTACTATTTGGACATAATTATGAACCGTTACTTTGCCCTCGACGCCTTTCGAGGCCTAACTATCGCCTTGATGATTTTAGTGAATACTCCCGGCACTTGGGCGCATGTTTATGCTCCGTTGTTACATGCTCACTGGCATGGCGCTACGCCAACGGATTTTGTGTTTCCTTTTTTCTTATTTATTATTGGCTCAGCTATGTTCTTCTCTTTTAAAAAGAGCAATTTTGCAGCCACACCTGAGCAGTTTGTGAGAATTTTTAAACGTGGTTTTATCATGTTTTTTATTGGCTTTATGCTCAATGTCATTCCTTTTAATACCCCTATTGATACCTGGCGTATTATGGGCGTATTACAACGTATAGGTATAGCTTATGCTATTGCCGCAAGTTTGGTTTTATTGTTAAACCGTCGTGGCGTTTTTATAACCTCAGCAGTAATTTTATTGGGCTATTGGTTGTTATTACTCAGTGTTGGTGAAGCAGGGTTAACCATTGAAGGGAATATTATTCGCCAGTTTGATTTAGCCACGTTAGGGGCAAATCATATGTATAATATGCGCGGTGTTAGCTTTGATCCTGAAGGATTGCTCAGCACTATTCCTGCCGTTGTGAGCATGTTGTTAGGATTTGAATTAACACGTTACTTAACCAGTATTAAAGATAAAAGTACCAGTGTAATTAAGCTGATTATTGTTGGCGGTTTAGCCATAGGTTTTGCGACTTTATGGAGCATGGTATTGCCTATTAATAAGTCTCTTTGGACCAGCTCTTATGTTATTTACACCACAGGGTTTGCTTGTTTATTACTGGCCGCTTTTATTTGGTTAGTTGATATTAAAGGTTATAAAAAGTTGGTGGAACCATTAATGGTTTATGGTACTAATCCTTTGTTTGTTTACGTATTGTCATTCTTATTTGTTACTGTGTATTTAAATGTTCCAGTAGGCGATAGTAGCTTGTATCGGTGGTTATATGAGCAGTTTTTGTTGATTGCTAACCCAACCTTAGCGTCATTTTTATTTGCTTTTAGTCATGTGGTGCTTTTTTGGTTTATTTCGTTAAAACTCTACCAACGAAAAATATTCATCAAAATATAAAATTAAATAAGTAACTTTATTGCTATGCTTAAAGGAGTAAGTAAAACAGTTGGTTAAGGAAAATAATCAGGGCGTGAAAAAGGTTAAACTGTCACAAGATGAAAATTTATCTATAAAAATAAGTCATCAATTATTGCCGCAGGCACATCAGCGAATTGATCTGTATTTTTCGCTGCCTGTTGAAATGGGCATAAGCCCAAGTACCCTTAATACTGAAGATTACTTTTACAGTAACATTAAAAGTCATAGCGCTTATTATTCTGACCAATTGCACTTACCCTTAGTACGTAGTCGCTTTATTAGTCAGCGCTTTGAAAGCGAGGATAAAGAGAAACAAAGTGATTATCGCTTAAACTTGAACTTGTATTCGTATCAATTAAAAATAGCTCTTGATGCCGATATCAAACAAACCCTTAAACTAAAAACCCCTGAAGAGTTTTATCCTGCGGCTATTGAGTTAGTTGAACAAATTGCGGGTTTGATCAAAAAATTACGTCGATATACCCCATCTGACAGCAAGTTAAGCTCTTTTTTTGAAAATGCCGATAATTACCTTAGCTGGCATATAGAGCAATCTTTCTTAACATTATTATCGAAAGGGCCTAAAAGTAGTGAATTTACGACTGAACGAGAGTTTTTATTGAATTTTTGTCGAGACGAAAATAACTACCGTATTAACTGTAAATATAACACCCAAGTCACCCTTGACGATCCAAATAGAATCACCAATAAAATGCGTTTACTACAACGGCTAATTGAATATGGTGTTGTTTTTAAAAAACAAACGCGCTATTTAGATGTAAACTTAAAGCGCTTGGTTAGAGGGGCTGTAACTGCCGTTATTATGGCTTTTGTTATGGTATTAGTGCTCAATGCGCGTTCAAGTTTTACTGAAGTAACTGTGGCGCTTATTGCTTTTCTTGGTTTGATTTATGGTTTACGAGAAACCTTTAAAGAAGATCTTACAGGCCTTATTTGGCGAAAAATTCAAAAAGGTCGGCCTAAATGGCAAAATTTATTTCGTCATAGTATTAATCAAAAACGTATATTAAGCCAAATACTGTGGCTAGAGTATATTAAGACGAAAGACTTGCCTGAAGCTGTGAATGCTCTATTTCAACAGCGCAGACAACAAAACAAACAGGCAGCGCGGTTATTGCATTTTCGTTGTGACAATAAAGTTATCGCCAAAGAATTTTTGCCCGGATATGACGAAATACAGCAGCAAATATTTTTCAATTTAACGCCTTTTGTACGTTTTTTGAAAAAAGGTGCCGGGCGCTTGTATGCTTTAGACGGGCAAAAAATTTCAAGTCAAGGCGTTGAACGTCGTTATCAAATCAACCTTATTCTGCGTAGCGTTGATAAGCAAGGAGAGCACTTGCAACGTTTTAAAATCACCTTGAATCGTAGTGAAATTGTTAATATAGAAGCAATGAAAGAGCCTGAAAGTTAGCAGCTAAATTACTATTAAAATGGATTTATTCTAGTGGTATAATTGCCTTCTGTTCGTAATAATAACTAATTTGTTCAAATACCATGATTTCTCACAAACTCTCAGTTGCACCCATGCTCGATTGGACTGACAAGCATTGTCGCTACTTCTACCGTTTAATGTCAGCACATACAGTGCTTTATACTGAGATGGTGACTACAGGCGCTATTTTACATGGTAAAGGTGATTACTTATCTTATAACGATGCTGAGCATCCGCTAGTTTTACAGCTTGGTGGTAGTAATGTAAAAGATATGACTGAATGCGCAAAAATTGCCGAACAACATGGTTATGATGAAATAAATATTAACGTCGGTTGCCCGTCAGATAGGGTACAAAATGGTAAATTTGGTGCTTGTTTAATGGCAGAGCCTCAGTTAGTTGCTGATTGTGTTAGTGAAATGCAATCAGCAACTAATATTCCTGTTACGGTTAAGTCGCGAATTGGTATTGATGATTTAGACTCTTATGAGTTTTTACACACTTTTATTGAGCAAGTAGCCCAAGCTGGGTGCCAGCATTTTATTATTCATGCGAGAAAAGCTTGGCTTACTGGTTTAAGCCCAAAGCAAAATAGAGATGTTCCTCCGCTTGACTATTCCCGTGTTTATCAAATTAAAAAAGACTTATCAACTTTAGATATTTCCATTAATGGCGGCATCAAAACATTAACTGAAGCTAATGATCATTTACAGCATATTGATGGTGTAATGATTGGCCGTGAAATATATAATAGCCCGTATATGCTTGCGACTGTTGACCAACAAATCTACGGTGTTGAAAAAGAAACTATCTCTCGCGAACAGATTATTAACTTAATGGCTGAATATGTTGATATTTATGTTAATACAACCCCTGAACATGGAAATAACCGAGCTTGGCATGTACTTAGGCATATGTTGGGTTTGTGTAATGGTTTGCCGGGAGCGCGTCAATATCGTCGTTATTTGAGTGAATGTGCAGGGCAAGCGGGCGCTGATGGTGATACCTTAAAAAGTGCTTTCTTAATGGTATCACAATAAACTTGAAACATTAATTGTTGTTTTTTTGTTAGAAAATATTTTAAATCTACGGTCACTAAAACGGTGTAACTCTACTATGTATTTCAACGGAGTGAGCAGTTGATTTACTGTGAGTCGATCATTTTTTTCTTTCTACTATAATCATAGAAACAAGCTAGTTTACTAAGTCAAAGCTTCCACTATGTCAAAAAACAATAGAACATTGACTGCAGATCAACAATATCTAGATATTGTCAGCACTTTTGCGGTTGATTTACTTTCTATGAACTCTATTGATGAGATAATTTGGCATGCGGCAAAAAATGTTGTTGCCAAATTAGGCTTTGATGATGTGGTTATTTATCTTTTCGATGACAAGAAAAATACCTTAGTTCAGGCTGCAACTTTCGGTAATAAAAACCCTAAAGAATATGAAATATTCGAGCCTTTAGAAATCGCATTAGGAGAAGGAATTGTCGGTAAAGTAGCCCAGTCCTTTGAGCCTGTTATTATAAAAGATACACGTTTAGAATCAGGCTATATTGTTGATGACCAAGCAAGATTGTCAGAATTAACGGTGCCGATGATCGTCAATAATAAACTAATTGGTGTGATAGATTCAGAACATATAAAAGCTAACTTCTATACCAACAATCACTTAAAAAGTGTTTTAGCAATTGCTTCTTTAATTGCCACACAAATATCGCGCTTTGAAATGATTTCGCAGCTAGAGCAAGTGATTATCAAACTGGAGTACAGTGGTAAAATTCAAGATAGCTTGTTTGAGATTGCCGAGCTCATTTTTACTACTGACAATATTGATGATTTTTACTTGCAACTCCACGCATCTATTGCTCGACTGACTTTTGCTAATAACTTTTATATTGCTTTGCGCTCTGATGACAAAAAGTCGTTTTGCTTACCTTATTGTGTTGATGAAAATGATGAGGTAGAAAAAAATGAAATCATTTCATTAGAGTCTGAAATTCCGAGTATTTCGGGCTATGTATTTAGAAACAATAGCCCCTTGCTTATTTATAAATCAGAGATAGAAAAAAAAGTTATCCAGCAGGAAATATATGTTGTTGGCTCGTTACCGCAAGCTTGGTTAGGAGTACCTTTTGGTGATGAAGAAAATAGAGGAATAGTCGTTGTTCAAAGTTACACAGACGGCTATCTTTTCACTCAAAAAGATAAGCAACTGCTAACCTTTGTTGCTAAGCACATTCATAATGCAATAGAAAGAATGCAAACTAAATCGGCAATGCAGTTTTTGGCATTGCATGACCCGCTTACTAAACTACCAAATCGATTGCTTTTTACTGATAGAGTTGAGCAAGCGATTGCGAAAGCAAAACGAAATAAAAGCCTTTCAATCGCCGTGCTTTTTTTAGATTTAGATCGTTTTAAGCAAGTTAATGATCGCTATGGTCACTATGTAGGTGATCAATTATTAATTGAAATGGCTAGAAGAGTGAAATCGTGCATTAGAGAATCCGATACCTTATGTCGATTAGGTGGTGATGAGTTTGCCGTACTATTAGAAAACCTTGCTGCTGATACTGATATTGAAAGAATTGCTCATAGTATTATCGATTCAGTTAATCAAAATATGGCTATTGACAGTGCTGATATTAATATATCAACCAGTATCGGTATTACGTTATTTAATCAAGGTGATATATCAACAACCCAGTTGTTGGTTCAGGCTGATGAAGCCATGTATCGAGCTAAACTTAATGGCCGTAATCAAGCTGTTTTATATAGCGAGCGTGAAGGCGAAAATCATGTTGCCAGTTATCGCCTTGAGTGTGACTTTTTAGCTGCTATGCAAAAGCAAGAATTATATCTACTTTACCAACCTATTATAAATTTGAAAACGGGGGCTATCACTTGCGCTGAAGCATTAATTCGTTGGCAACATCCTGAGCATGGACTTGTTGCGCCTGATGTATTTTTGCCTGAGCTGGAGAGGGCGGGTTATTTACCTAAGTTAGATTTATATGTACTTGAGCAAGCGATTGTTTTTTTAACTAAGCATATTGACAGTTTTACGAGAGATTTTTGTTTGAGTATTAATATATCTGGGCAGGGGTTTTCAGAGCTAGCACTTATTGAGCGGATGCAATATTATTTTCAACAAACACCTGCATTATTGCAACACTTATGTCTAGAAATTACAGAGCAAACTATTGTTGGTAACGTGCAAAACACCCAAAAAACAATAGAAGCCTATCATGCTATGGGAGTAAAAATTGCCCTCGATGACTTTGGGACGGGTTATTCCTCATTAAGTTATATTAATCATTTCACTTTAAATATGCTAAAAATTGACAGAAGCTTTATAAGCAATGTTGAACAAGGTCAAAACAACATTATTATTTTAGAGGCTATAATTAAAGTCGCTAAATCATTGTCAATACAAACCGTTGCTGAAGGCATTGAAACTAAATCACAATATAATTTTTTAAAAAAACTAGGTTGTGATAAAGCGCAAGGGTTTTATATGTCAAAACCAATAAGCGAGAAAGAATTTATACAAAGGTTGCTTAAAAGGATAATATAAACTTAATAATAGCTTATAAAAATGCTATAAAAAGAAAAAGTTATTAAACTTAAGTTAGCGTTATTATGACGGAACAACTACCAATATCAATTCATGTTTGTGATGATTTAACACAGCAATTTATAAAGATTGCCTCTGTGTGTAATAAGTTAGAAGCACAATTTAATTTTCAAACCATGACCGCCAATTGGTATGGTGATGAAGATAATATTTTGTCACTACAATTAGCGCTAGAAACACCCCAAAGCTTGCTTGAGCAGCAAGCGTTATTACAAACAATTGACATTCAAACACACTCAGATGATGTCTTTAGCTATCATCAAAAAAATCAAGCACAAACCTTAATGTGTCACATTGCGATAACCGCTGCTGAATCTGCTTTATTGGAGCAACAAAGTAAGTTGTTATCGGGGTTGTTAACGGTTAAATTACACAAAGTGCTTAACCTTATTGCGGGTCAGCTAAATCTTGATGCTATTTAGTTATTATGTCTATTAGCCGCGCCCGTCTCGATCGTTTGATCAGTGAGCAATGCCAAATTAACCGCAAAAAAGTACGGTTACTACTCGCGCAAAAACGCGTGATTGTTGATGGCGTTATTGCCACTGATATCGCTCAACCGATCAATAAATTTTCAGTGATTTCGGTAGATAATCAGCTTGTTCAAGAAAATAAAGCGTTATATATCATGCTGCATAAACCCGTAGGGGTAGTTTGTGCCACTAAAGACGAGCAACATGTCACTGTGATTGATTTACTTGATGAAAAATTAACGGCGGAAGAAAAGGCAAGTTTGCATATTGTTGGCCGTTTAGATTTAAACACTTCAGGTTTGGTGTTATTAACCAATGATAGTCGTTGGTCTGAGCAATTAACATCACCACAAAGTAAAGTGACTAAGCATTATTTAGTAACCCTACAAAACCCGCAGAGTAGTGAATATATTGAGGCATTTGCCAAAGGAATGTACTTTGCTTATGAAAAGATCACCACTAAACCGGTAGTATTGAATATACTCAATCAATATCAAAGCGAGGTTATTTTAACCGAAGGTCGCTATCATCAAATTAAAAGAATGTTTGGTCGTTTTAATAACCCAGTAACGGCATTACACCGCACATCGATTGGCGATTTTGTATTGCCCGATTCATTACCTATGGGTGAATATCAATTAATTAACATAAGTAACAAAAGTATAACCTGATATAGCCGTTGTTTTGCTATTAGTTTCTTATATATTGCGCTGAATCAATAAACTTCTTTCTTATATTAGCTATTGTCATACGCTTTAATAATGGTCAAGGTAAATACGCTGTTTACGTTAAATTACTGTCATGCATAATTAGCATGGCGCGCTAAATAATACTTTAATTTTCCATTATCTGAGTGACACTTTCAGACATGAAAAACTAAAGGGATATAAGAGTGTCAGTATGAGAGAAAATGTTTCTATAACCCCAAAACAATACGATGTTATTGCCGATATTCAGCAACGCACATTAGAAATGTTGGTTGCTAATGCGCCCGTCAGTGATATTTTTAATGCCTTATGCTCATTAGCTGAAAGTGTTTTACCTAATGCTGTTGCCTCTATTATGATGAAGAGCACGGGTACGGGTTTACTTAGTGTTAAGTGCGCGCCCTCTATTCCAGCCATTGGGCATGAAGCGCTAGCTAATTTGCAGCCTGGTCCTTGTGTCGGCTCTTGTGGTAATGCTGTTTTTCATAATGAAGCGCAATATGTACAAAACACCTTTGAAGATGACCGTTGGCAAGATCTTCGTCATGTTGCTTACGATTTTAACTTGTGTTCGTGTTGGTCTATGCCAATTCGAGATGAAAATAAGGCAGCCATCGGCTCTTTTGCTTTATCATCATTTGAGCATAGAACACCGGCATCCTTCCATAAAAAACTATTAGAAACTTGCTCTGCTATTGTTAGTATTGTTTTAAAAAGACAGCGTAGAGAAAGCCGTTTAAATTTATTATCAAAAGGGCTTAGTAGCGCCACAGAAGGCGTTATTATCACTGATGAAAACAACAAAATTGTAGAGGTTAACCAGGCTTTTGAAAACATTTACGGTTATAGTGAAAAGGATGTTTTAGGCAAAGATCCTAAAGTTTTAGCTTCTGGCATGGAAAGCAGAGCTTTTTATCAGCAATTATGGTTATCGCTTGAACAGCATGATAAGTGGCAAGGTGAAATTACTAACCGGGATCAAAATGGCAATTTAGTTAACCAATGGATGAGTATTACGGTTATTAAAAATGATCAAGGGGAAATACAAAACTACTTATCTATTTTTAGTGATTTAACCGAGTTAAAAGCGGCTCAGCAACAAGTAGTCGATATGGCATTTTTCGACTCAGTTACACATTTACACAACAAAACATTTTTAGAACAGCAAATACTCGCCAGTAATCGCCCGCACACATTAATATTGCTTAATATTAACAATTTCAGTTTTATCAATACGGCTTATGGCTATGAGATTGGAGATAATATTTTAAAAGAAATAGCAAAAACGTTGGCGAATAATTTTTCAATGCATGATACTTTTCGCCTTAACTCTGATGAGTTTGGTCTATTATTTAAGGGGGGTATTGATATCGCAGGGCAAATTAAAGCGATTCAATATTATTTTTATAATACCTTAATTCAAGTTGATGATATTTCTTTGCATATTGCTTTTACTTATGGTGCAGCTCAAGGTGAAAGTAATCTATTACGTAATAGCGCATTAGCCTTAAAGCAAGCTAAACGTTTGGGAAAAAATCGATATCATGTTTTTGATGAAAAAATTGAAGATATCGATGTGGTCACACGAGATCATTTTATTGCCACTAATAATCTATTACATACCGCATTAGATCTTGGTCAAGTGACACCTTATTTTCAAGGTATTTATCATAATAAAAATCAAAAAATAGCAAAGTTTGAAGTGCTTGCACGTATTGTTAACAATGACGAGGTTATTTCGCCTTATCGTTTTATGGAAGTCGCTAAACTGTCAGGTATATTGCCTGAAATTACCCGTGTGATGATAGATAAAAGCTTTAAAATAATGGTAAACAATGATTATAGTTTTTCGCTAAATATTACTGAAGATGATTTAAGCCAAAATTATTTACTGACTTATTTATCAGAGAAAACGAAGCAATATAATATAGCCCCACAGCGCATTATTTTGGAAATTTTAGAAGGTGTCAGTGCTACCGGTAAAAAGAATCACATTAAACAGCTTACACAATTAAAAGCAAAAGGTTATGGGCTAGCCATAGATGATTTTGGCACTGAGTATTCTAATTTTGAACGTATTCTTGATTTAGATATCGACTTTTTAAAAATTGATGCTAAATATATTAAAAATATTGATATCAGTGAAAAAAGTTATGAAATTACTCGGGCAATAGCGTTTTTTGCCCATAATGCCAACATTCCATGTATTGCTGAATTTGCTCACAGCCAGTCAGTACAAGCAGTGGTAAATACCCTTGGTATTGATTACTCACAAGGGTATTATTTTAGCAAGCCATCGCCTTTGCCAATTACTGAGCCACTTTCAAACACTTAAGCTTTGAATGAACAGAATTAACTTCAAAGCTATTTAACGCCAAGTTCACGTAAACGTTCAAGTAAATAACTCGCTTGCGTGTGTTGTTCTGACAGTTTCACTTCGCTGCGAGGGTGTAAAAACAGTGGCAGCGAAATACGTGATTTTGTACTTGCTTTACAACTTGGATTAATGACCCTATGAGAGGTTGAAGGAAAATAGCCTTGTGATGCTTCTTGTAACATGTCGCCGGTATTAATGATTAAGTTACCAAAATCGCTAGGTACATCTAGCCAGCTGCCATCTTTACTCTGTACTTGTAAACCGGGCTCATTTGCGGCGGGCAATATTGTTAATAAATTAATATCTTCATGAGCCGCAGCTCTTATGGCGCCAACTTCTTCGTTGCCGGTTAGCGGTGGGTAATGTAAAACGCGTAACAAGGTGTTAGGTGTATCTTTGATCATATTTGAGAGCGCTTGGGAATAATTTTTTGCTATATCTTCAGGGCTATATTTTTCAACCCAATCTAATAATTCGCCCGCGAGGTTGGAAGCTAATTGGTAATAGTTGAGTATTTCTGCTTTTAAAGCTTCAGGAATGCGACCCCAAGGGTAAACATGAAAATATTCCTTAATATCTTTTTGAGTATGACCTTTGGCTGTTTCAGATATTTCTGGCGCAAAATAGCCATCTTGTTTTTCGGGATCAAAAGCAAAGTTTTGTTTATCTTGGCTGTTAAAAAATGTTTGCCAGTTTTGATAAATTGACTCAACTAAAGATTGTTTGATTGGATGATTAATTAAAACACCAAAGCCAGTTTCCCTTAAGCTTTTAACAAATTGTTGCGGTGCATCTTTGGCGTTGTAATCAACGACGGGTAGTGGCATTTTTTTCTCGATTTAATTAGGTGAATCGTGTAATTGTAGCGTGATTAACGTTTGTTAACAAAAAATATCTGCTATGATAACTTTGCTCTACCTCTGTTACGCAAAAAAATGCAAAAACACTCATTTAAAAAATAATTAAGCGACTCATTACATGAAATTTTATACTTTCCCCGCTATTAGCTTTGCTCTTTTATTAACGGGTTGTTCTAGCCATGATGATACTTGTGAAGATATCACTTTAGCTTCTGAACAAATTCAACAATGCCAAATATTGCAACGTCAAATAGTCAATGCAAAAGGCCAACCCTTAGTTCGTACAGAGCTTGAACGAAGATACCAACAAGACTGTATTGATATTCGTTACTATCGAGATGAAAAGCAGTTAGCAATTTGTGGTAATAAACACAAAAGCGAAGCAGTTCGAGAAAACATGAGCATAGAAACGAGTAGTAATTAGCTTATTTAATAAAGCCATATATCAAAGTCCATTTTAGCTTAATCACTACAGTGGATTTTTTTTTAAGAAAAGTCCATTATGGCTGTCCAGTAAAATTAGTAATGATTGACTGAGCAGCTGTTAGTGCTCATGATGATGGTAGTTGTTTGTTTATGACTAATAAGGGTTTTTCAAATAATAGGCTTAATGGTGCGATGACTAAAAATAGCCAAACCGCTAAACAAAATAGCGCTAAAAACAAAAATGATGCCTCTGATGCAGATAAACTTATTATTTTAGAGCGGCAGTATCAAGAATTACAAATGCGCTATAGTGCTTTATTTAGTTTGAATCAGCTATCGCAAGAATGTGATGACTTAAATGATTTTTACCCTCAGGTACATCGTACTATTGCGGCGTTAATGACCGCGAAAAACTTCTATATTGTGACCTATGATCAAACATTTTCTACGATGGAAGTTGTTTATTATGTCGATGAAAAAGATGAAAAACCTGAAGGCATTTTAGACTATAAAGATTTTGCTGGCTCTTTTACTAACCTAGTCATTGAGTCAGTACAACCATTACTAGTAACGCCGGCTTTAAAAAAGCAATTACAAGAAAATGGTAAAATAAAATCGTTTGGTACTACAGGCACAGATTGGCTGGGGGTGCCGCTACTGCATAATGATTTAGTCATTGGTGTAATGGTAGTGCAAAGTTATAGTGAAATAACACGTTATACCGAGCAAGACTTAAACTTACTTACCTTTGCTGGGCAGCATGTTGTTGGCGCTATGATCCGCTTGCAAGACAAAGAACGCTTAATGAGCGCTGTTAATGCCAGAACGCGAGAATTAATGGCACAAATTCGCGAGCGAGAAAAATCTGAATTATTACAAGAGTCTCTGTATCGCATTTCAGAGCTAGCCAATGATGCTAGCTTCGACATCAATATTTTCTATGCAAAAGTACACAATATTATTGGTCAGTTAATTAACGCAACTAACTTTTTTATTGCTAAATATGATCAAGAAAGCGATACCATTGAATATGTCTACGTTGTTGATGAAGAGTCAAGTCAACCTAAAAACTTTTTTAAAACCAGAAAACTTTCCAATCACCTTTCTGAATTAGTTATTCGTCAACAAAAAACGGTTTTATTGACAAAACAAGACATGATTGATTTATACGAAAGTGGTCAAATACGTAAACTCACATCAGGAGAGCAGTCGTGGTTAGGTGTACCTTTAATATACTCTGGCAAATTATTAGGGGTGATGGTAATACAAAGTTATACTAGTCAAACCTTGTATACCCAGCAAGATGCGGAGTTACTAAACTTTGTTTCTAATCATGTCTCTGCCGCAATTAAACGCCGTGAAATTTCAGAAATAGAAAGACAAAGTCACGAATTACTTGAACAGCAAGTTAAACTGAGAACCCTTGCCTTAGAAGAAGAAATTGTTCAACGTAAACAAGCAGAAAAGCGCTTAAAGCACACGGCATCTCATGATAGTTTAACGGGCTTACCTAATAGAAGTGTATTCCTAGATTTACTTAATCATGCTATTGCTTGTAATAAACGTAAGCCTGATTTAGCTTTTGCTATTTTATTTCTTGATTTAGATCGATTTAAAGTCGTCAATGACAGCTTAGGTCACCATGCCGGTGATACCTTATTAAAGTTAATTTCGCGAGAGCTGAGTGCAATTGTCCGTGGTAAAGATACAGTCGCCCGCTTAGGTGGTGATGAGTTTGTTATCTTAATTGAAGATCTAGAATCAGATAACGAAGCATTCGAAATTGCCCAGCGAATAACCGACTTCTTAAAAGAGCCATTTACTATTAATAATCAGCTAGTTTTTACTGGCACCAGCATTGGTATTTTGTTTAGTGATGAGCGTTATAACAGTGCCGATACTATGTTACGAGATGCTGATACCGCTATGTATCATGCAAAAGATAGTGGTAAAGGGCGTTATGAAGTTTTCGACGCTAGCATGCATCAACGGGTACAAAATGCTTTGTCCCTTGAAGCTGATATAAGAGAAGCTATTGAATGGCAAGAGTTTATTCCTTATTACCAACCTATTTTGAAATTAGAAAATGAAGAGTTGAGAGGTTTTGAAGCGTTGGCTCGTTGGCAAAGTACCAAACGTGGTTTTGTTTTTCCAGATGAGTTTATTCCGTTGGCAGAAGAAACTAACCTTGTTCAAGCCATCGATTTGCTAATTTTAAAAAAATCCTGCCAGCAGTTAAAAATTTGGCAAGAATCGCTGTCTCGACATGATCTTTATGTTAGCTGTAATTTATTTTGTAACCAGTTTTTTAGTACTACTTTACCCGATGATATTGAAAGTATTCTCAACGAAACTGGCTTAAAACCTGAAAATTTAAGAGTAGAATTAACCGAACGTGCGTTGTTAGAAAACACCGAAATAGTGTTGTCGAATATGAAAGCATTAAAACGCTTAGGAGTAAAAATACTACTGGATGATTTTGGTACGGGTTATTCTAGCTTAAGCTATTTACATCGTTTCCCTATTGATGTTTTGAAAATAGATCGCTCTTTTATTACCAATGTTCACGAGCACCAAAATAATAGAGCCATTATTAAAACCATTGTTGATTTAGCAACCAATTTACGTATGGCAACGGTTGGTGAAGGTATTGAAAATAGTGAAGATGCCGAGCTATTGCAAAAAATGGATTGCTTATACGGGCAAGGCTATTATTACGCTAAACCTATGCCGGCCAATGAAATGGAGCAATACATTATCAGTAGCGCGCTATAATGAAGAAGGCGTTACTGATAATTTAACATGGTTATGTCATTCGCTCAGGTGATGGAAAATTAAAGTATTATTTTTTTCTCGTAGACGGGATTTTAATCGCGCTCATACAAGCGCGAACAAGTTCTCGCCTACGAAAACAACGATACCTGAACATTTTTACTTACTATAATTTAGTACCAAACTCGACAATAGTAACACTGGTTTCAATGCTTTTCTCTTGACGATAAAGTTTAAATATTAAATTTGTATTGGGTTTAGATTCGGCTACTATGTCTAATGCTTGCACTATGGAATTAATAGGTTGTTGACCTATTTGATAAATGATATCTCCTGCTTGAATCTTGGCTTTAAACGCAGGGCTATTAGGGCTAACCGCATCGACCACAAAACCTTTTGCATCAGCTAAATAACGGGTTGCAGAAATACCTAACCAGCCACGAACAACTCGACCATTTTCAATGATTTGGCGCATTATTTTAGCGGCTAGTTGATAAGGTACAGCAAAGAAAATGCCTTGAATATTCAATTGAGGGTTAGATTGAGTAAACTTGCGTGAGTTAATACCCACCAATACACCATTGCTATTAATGAGCGCACCACCTGAGTTACCTTCATTAATGGCAGCATCCATTTGTAAAAAATTTAAGTAACTAGTATTGCTCAAACCATTACGCCCAGTAGCGCTAATAATGCCTTGGGTAACTGTTTGTCCCAAATTTAGTGGGTTGCCTATAGCTAAAACAATATCCCCAGCTAGTGATTGCTGATTATCTTTTTGTGGAATCGTTGGTAGATTACTGGCGTTAACCTTGAGTACGGCTAAATCGGTGATTTGATCAAAGCCAATTAATTGGGCAGGAAATTGTTGACCATTTTGCAATACTACATTTATTAAATCAGCATTTTGAATCACATGTAAATTTGTTAAAATGTAGCCATTACTATCCATTATAACCCCAGAGCCCAAGGTTGTTGTTTTGCGTGCCTTCCTGCCATATCTTTGGCTTGGCATAATGTCTTCTGAATAAATATTAACAACGGCGGGGCTGGCTAAACTAACGGCTCTAGCATAAGAAAGTGGTCTTGCAGTGGGTTTTTCTGCACTTAATAGTTGGCTGATAAAATTTCCCTCACTTAAATCAGGTACAAGCAATAACAGTGCTACTGCAAGCAAAACACCATAACTAATTGAATTTATAAGATACTTTAATGCAGGCTTTAATTTCAAAAGGGAATTCTCAAGGCGAAAAAATTATTATTATACCTTTGAGTTTAACACAAAAAGTTAGGCTAAAAAGAAACAAGCAAAAAAAAAGGCTAGTTTTCACTAACCTTAATTTAAGCAAAGGAAGGGATTATCGAATCATTAGATATTGAGAGTAATTATCACGGACAATATTTAAAGCAAAAACACCTTTTTTATCTTTTAAATAACTGCGTAATTCTGCAACATTGCTGATGCGGGTACGATTTATTGCGGTAATTAAATCACCTGACTCTAAGCCAACCATATAAGCGGGTGAATCTTCTTCAACATTTTTAACAATAACACCATTATTGTTACTGTTGTTCTCCAACTCTGCACCTTCAAGCATACGGTGAATACTTGCGGCAGCAACTTTAGCTGCTTGAGACTGTTTAAGCTTAACGGTAAAGTTCTTTTCACTGCCGTTTCGCACTATGGTTAATTTTACGCTTTTACCTGCACCAATAGAGCCAATTTTTCCGCGTAATTCATTAAAAGTTTTGATGGTTTTACCGTTAACTTTAGTAATAACATCACCGGCTTTTATGCCAGCGTCATCGGCAGCGGAATCGGGTGTTACTTGTTCAATAAAACCACCTTGACTGGTTTCTAACTCCATTGCTTTGGCAATATCACCATTAACACTGCGCCCAGCAACACCCAATACGCCACGGTGTACTTCACCAAATTCAATGATTTGCTTAGCTAAGTTGTGCATCATATTGCTAGGAATAGCAAAGCCAATACCAATATTGCCGCCATTAGGGCCTAAAATAGCAGTATTAATACCAATTAATTCACCACGCAAGTTGACCAAAGCACCGCCAGAGTTACCACTGTTAATGGCAGCATCTGTTTGAATGAAATCTTCATAATCTTCAATGTTTAAACCGCTTCGACCGAGTGCGCTAATTATTCCTGAAGTAACGGTTTGCCCTAAACCAAAAGGGCTGCCAATGGCAACGGCAAAGTCACCAACACGTAATTGATCTGAATCAGCTATTTTTATAGCTGTAAGGTTATCAGCGTCAATTTGTAATAATGCAATATCACTGTCAGCGTCTGAGCCTATTTTTTTTGCTTTAACTTGACGACCATCTTTTAGCGTTATGGATATTTCATCTGCCTTTTCAACAACATGGTTATTAGTAACAATATAGCCTTCTTCCGCATCAATAATAACGCCAGAGCCTAAGCCACGAAAAGGTCGTTTTTGTGCTTGGTTAGGGTTTTGATTTGGCCGACCAAAAAATTTAAAGATATTAGGTACATTTTGTTTTACTTCATGAGTGCCCTGTACAGCAATGCTGACTACGGCTGGTGTTGATTTTTCAAGCATAGGTGCCAAGCTTGGCATTGTATGACCATCAACACTTGTTGGCCAAATTGAATAAGCATGGGCAGTTAACGGAAGTAAAGCACTGGAAAGTAAAGCGGCACCAAAAATGGCAGATAAAGAAACGCTAGATAATTTTTTCATTTGGAAGAATTCTCCTAAAACTTAATTTAATCAGTATGGTGTAATCATCTACACCCCAAAATAGACTTAGTAAAAGAGTATTGGTTCACAAATGCCTGTTAGGCATTTGTAACATTATGTTATTCAGCTTTAAAATCGTGACAAAATTTAGCCAGCTTTTGAAGTGTTTTGCTGATTTTTATCAATAAACAAGCCACTTGCTTCACCAGAATAATCCAGCGGCGCTTCGGTATTTGATTCTACTGGCTCTGAGGCGCGTTTAGGGTGACGTAATCCAGCGGTTTGTGCTAATTGCTCTTGGGTTTCTTGTGAGAAAAAAGGCATGCCGTCAGTATCGTGTGTGGTTGCTTTTTGTAATAACTGAGTGCTCTCTTCCATTTGCTTCATGGCTGTTTGGCAAGTGCTATTCATTTTATCTAACAGCTTTGCTGAGCTTTCAAGGTGATCGGCTACATCTAATTTATATTGTGATAACGCCGCCTCACTTTTACTGGCTTGCTCTGCCAACTTACGTTGTTCTTGATTTGATGATGATAAAAAATGGTTGGCTAAAAACCCAACGACAATGCCGACTACGAAAACGATTAATGCGATTACTACAGTCATAGAAAATACCTTTAATTGTAAATGAAAATAAAATTAGTGAAAACTTTGCACGGTTATAGTTTACAATAATATCAGAAATATATTGGCAATTTTTCCTTTTTCAAGCCCTAATGACAAACTCGATACGGTTCATTCATGATTAAACTCTCTCCTATTAATAAGTATAAACAAGATTTAACAAAAGATGACTTTCTTTTTGATGCAGCGCAAGAAAATGCAGTAATGCAATTGCAACGCTTGTACGAAGATTTACAGGTGAAGCCTTTAGCCGTTTCTGGCTTTAAAAAAGTATTAAATCGTTGGAAAAAAGTTTACAAAAAACCAGAAGCCAAGCCCATTAAGGGGTTATATTTTTGGGGAGGGGTAGGACGAGGGAAAACGTATTTGGTTGACACTTTTTATGATTGCTTACCTTTTGAAAATAAAATGCGTGTGCATTTTCACCGTTTCATGCATCGTGTTCATCAAGAGTTAAAGGGCTTAACCGGTCAGTCTGATCCTTTAAAAATTATTGCTAAAAAATTTGCTAATGAAACACGTATTATTTGTTTTGATGAATTTTTTGTTTCCGATATTACCGACGCTATGATCTTAGGGGCATTGTTTGAAGAATTATTTGCTCACAATGTAGTGTTAGTGGCAACGTCAAACATAATACCTGATGAATTGTATCGAAATGGTTTGCAACGTGAACGTTTTTTACCCGCCATAAAACTTATTAACGAGCATACAGAAATCGTTAATGTTGATAGTGGTGTTGATTATCGACTGCGTACTTTAGAACAAGCTGAAATTTATCATTACCCACTTGATCAGCAAGCAAATGACAATTTGCTGCATTACTTTAAACAACTCTCGTGTGAAAAAGGCAAAGAAGGGGTTGATATTGAAATCAATAATCGACAATTACCTACTGTTTGGGTATCAGATGACGTTGTTTATTTTGATTTTTCAGTTTTGTGTGAAAGTGCGCGTAGCCAAAGTGACTACATGGAAATTAGCCAACTATATAACACAGTTTTGATGGCGAATGTAAAACAAATGGGGCGAGAAAGCGATGATAGCACTCGGCGCTTTATTGCCTTGGTTGACGAGTTTTATGAGCGTAATGTCAAACTTATAATGTCGGCAGAAACACCATTAGAATCATTATATAGTGGTGGCAATTTGGCATTTGAATTTAAACGCTGTTTGAGTCGTTTGCAAGAAATGCAATCGCATGATTACTTAGCCAGTGAGCACTTACCATAAGAAATGCACCCATTCACAGGACGATTACTTAGCCAGTGAGCACTTACCATAAGAAATGCACCCATTCACAGGACGATTACTTAGCCAGTGAGCACTTACCATAAGAAATGCACCCATTCACAGGACGATTACTTAGCCAGTGAGCATTTACCATAAGAAATGCACTCATTCACAGGACGATTACTTAGCTAGTGAGCATTTACCGTAAGAGATGAAATAATTCACAGCCACTGAAAGAAAGCACTTAGATGCCAAAAACGCTGAAATCCACAGCTTTTAATTTCACTTTTGTAAAATAATTTTAAGCTATTTAAGAATAACTTACTAATATACTCATGTTACCTCGAAATACTCGTTTCAGCGAGAATTAAAAGGCGTAGAGGCAAGGCATTGATTGAAGAGAATGGTCATTCCCTTATCAAAATCAATAACGCCTCATATATGCCTTTTAAACTCGCCCTACGGGGACGTCTGAGCAAATCATGCTCGTCGTTGTATCTGTTTTTAAGGGACAACCATTAATAAAAAGATGCGCCTTGATCATGAATTGCTCAGACATCCTGAAACAGACATTTTGAAGTATCATGAGTATAGAGTTGCGGTAACGATGAATAGTGTTAAACTCACTGAATGTCAATTATTATGAAAGTTTTTCAAGAAAACGAAATTGCCCTAAAACGCTTTATTAAGCGTTTCACTTCGGCATCTCATAATGTTGACGACTTTGCCCAAGAAACCTTTTTAAAAGGTTTTGCTGCCGAGCTACGTATGCCAATAAGTGAGCCTAAAGCCTTTCTTTTTAAAATAGCTAAAAATGTTGCTTTAACTGAGGTGCGCAAGGATACTCGTTCACCCCGGGGTTATATCAAGGAGATAGACGATATTTCGCAAATACTCGATGACAACCAAGCAACCACAGAAGAGTGGTTAGATGGTCGAAAAAAACTAATATTGTTTTCCAAAGCGGTCGCTAAATTAACACCACGCTGTCGAGAAGCCTTTTTAATGAGACGCATTGATAATCTACAATATAAACAAATCGCTAATAGAATGGACATTAGTGTCAGCGCTGTAGAAAAACATGTAACCACTGGATTATTAAAATGTAACCAGTACCTAAGAGAGCAAGGCTATAAACCTGCTGAATTTGGTGCAGCAATAAAAGCTGCACAAAAGAGTCCAAAAAGTGAATATAAGAAAGTGGTAAAGTGCGATGAGTAGTAGAAAAAATATTATCACATTGCCAAATATAGAAATCATTGAAGCAGAAGCCGCTTCATGGATAACAGTTTTAGGGCGAGAGCAGGTAAGTGAAACTGAATTGTCTGAGCTTAAGCTTTGGCTTAGTCAAAGTGAGCGTCATCGTAGTGCTTTTAATGAGTTAACCGACTTATGGGATGACTTGGATATATTGAAAGAGCTTGATGATATTGCTGAATCGGTACCTAAGCTAGAGCCTGCTTTTTGGCAACGTCGTTCTTTTTTAGCTGTAGCGGCTTCAATTTTTATTTGTTTTATTGTTTCGGGCTCTCTTTATTGGCAGCATTTAACTGAATTTGATCAACAAACACACTTTATTACCGCGGTTGGTCAGCAACGTTCTGTGGTTTTATCTGATGGCTCTACTGTTAAAATAAATACCAATAGCCAAGTAGAGATAGACTTTTCACGTAATAAACGCATCATACGTTTACTCAAAGGCGAGGCTTATTTTAACGTTGCAAAAAATAAACACAGACCTTTTTATGTTTATGCCGGTGATGGTCTTGTTCAAGCGATAGGTACGTCTTTTAATGTTAGGTTAAAGCTACTTGATGCAATAGAAGTTACCGTTGAAGAAGGTGTGGTCGCATTGGTTGCGCTAGCTAAAAAAGAGCCAACTACTGCTGAAAATTTAGATATTGTGTCATCACCCTTACCCGAAAGTAAGAAAGTGTTGGCGGAACTTGTTGCTGGACAAAGTACTACTTTTGGCAATACAGTAGAAAAAATAGAACAAATACAAACTCAAGAACTAAACCGTAAGCTTGCTTGGCGACAAGGAGTGCTTGTTTATGAAAATGTTCCGCTACGTAAAGTGATTGATGATATTAGTCGTTATACTAATGTTACCATTGAAATTGCTGATCCTTCACTGCGCACTTTACCTATTGCAGGACACTTTAGAGTAGGGGAAATTGAAGCCTTATTTGAGTCCCTTGAGATAACCTTTGGTCTTAACATAAAAAAAATAAATAAAAATTATATTAGATTATCAGTCAAGTCATAACTAATTTTAGGTTTAAATGAAAAAAAAAAGTATTTCCCCTGTGGTTTTTAAATATGCCGACATCTTACTTAATGAAGCTAGCGAAAAAAATAATTTTGTTACCATAGCATTGTTAATATTAAGGAAGATCAGCAGCAAGAATTTTTTAAGTAATTTCGGTAAGACTCTACTTTTTTACCTAGTTTTTATTTTTAATGTTCACGCCAGCAAAACCGAACCCCGGTATGATTTTAATGTCCAAGAAAAAACGCTATCCGCAGCATTAAATCGTATTGTTGAAAAAACGGGAACCTTGGTGCTTTACCCACCTAAATTAGCAAAAGAAAATGGCAATTATTCAATTGTCGGTCGTTATTCTATTAACGATGCATTGAATATTATGCTTAAACATAAAGATTTTACCGCTAGCCTCACCAAACGTGGAGTAATTGTTATTTCACAAAATAATAAAAATGAGGCGTCAAACATGAAGAAAAACAATCTATTAGTTAAAACAAAAATGTCACTGTTAGCTACATCGGTTGCCCTGAGTTCAGGGGCAATGGCTCAAAATCCTGATGTGGAAAATACTACCGCTATAGAAAACAACGCTAACAAATCTGGTGAAGCAGTTCAAAAAAGCAATAGAAAAGATACCCTATTTGAAGTTATAAAAATTACCGCGCAAAAACGCGAATCAAGCGTGCAATCAACCCCCTTAAGTGTTACTGCAATTTCTGGTGATGTATTAGAGCAAATGGGTATCACCAATATGGATGATTTTCAATTTTTCGCCCCTGGCATCACCATTACTAACGATTCAATGGCCATTGTTAACATTCGTGGTATTGGCACCACGGCATTTGGTGTGGCTACCGATCCAAGTTCAACTATATACATAGATGGCGTATATCAACCTAGAGCAACGACTGGTTATCAAGATATGTTTGATGTCCAGCGTGTTGAATTATTGCGCGGTCCGCAAGGGGTATTATTTGGTCGTAATGCGGTCGGTGGTGCGTTAAATATTATCTCTAAAGGGCCAACTGAAGATTTTGAAGGCTCTGTTGGTTTAACTCTGGGGAATTATAACAAACAAAGCTTAACAGGCACTTTTTCAGGCGCTTTAACTGACACAACCCGAGGTCGATTAACCTTATTGAAAAATAGTCGCGACGGCGTTTATAGCGATATGCTAACCGGTGATAAATATCAAGATGAAGATACTTTTGCCGGACGCGGAACTTTAGCGTTTGATCTCTCAGATAAACTCTATCTTGAATTAAGAGCCGATTATAATAATGATGGCGGCACAGGTTATATAAGTAGACGTGGTGGCTACACCCAAGATTACATTGATGCTGGTGTAGCTTTGCCCAAAGATGATTATGACATTGCCTTAAACTATAAACCTAAAACCGATGTAGAAGTATGGGGTGTATCATCAACACTCACATGGGAAGGTGATGATTACACTATAAAATCAATCACCTCATACCGTGAAAGTGATTTTGATCAAAAGATTGATGCTGATGCTACTGAGTTTACTGTTTTTAATATTAACTTTTTAGAAAAATCAGAATCATTCACCCAAGAATTTCAACTATCAAACACAGTTCCTGAAAATTTGGAATGGATAGCCGGTTTATTTTATTTAAATGAAGAGGGCAGTGGCGGCATTGACCTGTTATTTGACGGTCTTGCAATTGAAATAACCGAAGAGAATGTCACTGAAGCCTATGCTGCGTTTGGTCAAATGACTTATGACGTTAATAACAAACTGAGAGCCACATTTGGCTTACGTTACAGTTACGAGTCTAAAGATTATGGTTTTACCACGCTTGTCAATGGTGGGTTAGCTGATGAAGGTACACCAGATGATAATTGGAGTGCTTGGACCCCACGTTTTGCCTTAGATTACGATCTTAGTGATGACATGATGCTTTATGTTTCAGCCACTAATGGTTTTAAATCTGGCGGCTTCCAAATTGGTGACGGCACCTCTTTTGAACAAGAAGATTTATGGAGTTATGAAACAGGTATTAAATCAACCTTATTGGATAATCGTTTAAGAGCCAATGTTGGTTTATTCTATTACGATTATACCAACTTGCAAGTAGTTGAATATGATGATGATACTGGTGTATCAACCACTACCAATGCTGGTGAAGCAATTATTCAAGGTATTGAAGGTGAGTTTGTTGCCCGTATAGCTGACGACTTTGATGTTAACTTAGTGGTTGCTTATACCAACGCAGAGTTTGAATACTTTCCACAAGGTGAAGGTGTTGACTTTGCTGGTAATGATGTACCTAATACGCCAGATTTAACCTACTCTCTTGGCGCGCAATATACCACTGAACTTAATGACATTGGCTATATGGTTTTCAGAGCTGATTATGCGTGGCGTGATAGTGTTAATTTCAAAAGCAATAATGATAAAAAGTTTGAATCAGACTCTTATTCATTGCTAAATTTAAGAGTGTCTTTAATGACGTTTGATGATAAGTGGGAAGTTGCGTTATACGGCACCAACTTATTAGATGAACGTTATGCTACTTATATAACCGCAGGACGTAACTTAGATGGTGGTCGAACGGAAGATGGCAACACCAGTAATACCTATGGCGAACCTCGTCAATATGGCGTGAAAGTTCGCTATAATTTTTAACGGTAATTTACTGCTTCATTCGAATCAGTAATAAAAAGTGTTAACCTAGTTATAAACGAGGCGTTAGTTAGCGCCTCGTTTTTTTTGTTTTATTCAACGTTGTTTTTTTATAAGTAAATAAGTATGCTGAGATCAAAATAAAACATGCTTATGCACTTCGTTCAGGTAACACAGACTTAACTATGTAGGTGAGGCTTTAGCCTTACAAAATTAAGCATAAATACTCACCTACAGTTCAATTTATATGCAAACCTGAGTTATCTACATAGGCACGAAATAAAAAATATAGAAACCTTTTATGAAGTTTCCACAAATTGGCCCAGCATTTTTAGTTACAGCTGCTTTTATTGGCCCTGGCACTGTTATTACTGCTTCTATTGCTGGTGCGAATTATGGCTTTGCGCTGCTGTGGGCATTATTGTTTTCCGTTATCGCGACACTTATTTTACAAGAAATGACGGCAAGGCTAGGTATAGTTACTCAGCAAGGTTTGGGTGAAAATATTCGCCGCATTTGTAAGACACCGCTATGGCGTTATTTATCTATCGCTTTAGTATTGTCTGCTATTGTTATCGGTAATAGCGCTTATCAAAGTGGTAACCTTTCAGGGGCAAGCTTAGGGCTTGTAAGTATTTTTGAAAACTCCGGAATATTTATTCCATTTGCACATTCGTTATTTCCCGCTCTTATTGGTTTGTTTGCTTTTTTTCTTTTAATATCGGGTAGCTATAAGCTTATCGAGAAAGCATTAATCGCTTTAGTGGCGCTGATGAGCTTCGCTTTCATCATAACCTTTTTATTAACAAAGCCCGATGTTGCTGCGTTATTTTCAGGGTTATTTACACCTATTATTCCTGAGGGAGCAATCTTAACGGTTATTGCGCTTATTGGCACAACGGTGGTGCCTTATAACTTGTTTTTGCATGCCACTAGTGTCAGTAAAAAATGGCAATCACCTGCACAATTAAATGACGCTAGAAAAGATTTAATCATTTCTATTCCTCTTGGCGGCTTGATCTCTATGGCAATACTATCAACGGCGGCAATGGCCTTTTTTGGCAAGCAAATAACAATTACTTCAGCAGCTGACATAGCGCCATCGTTACAACCTTTGTTTGGTGATATGGCAAGTATTTTTATTGGTGTCGGTTTATTTGCTGCTGGTATATCTTCAGCAGTAACCGCGCCTTTAGCAGTTGCTTTTGCGTTAAGTGGTATATTAGATCTCAATAAAAATTTACATGCTAAGAGCTTCAAAATCATTTGGCTAACTGTACTTTTTTTTGGGGTACTTGGAGCAAGCTTGGGTTATAAACCTGTTGCTATTATTTGGTTCGCTCAAGTAGCCAATGGTATTTTATTACCCGTAGTGACTATATTTTTATTATGGATTATGAATAGTAAGATATTAGGGGAATATAAAAATAATCATTGGCAAAATATTCTTGGCGTTATTGTTGTATTGGTATCAATACTTCTTAGTGGTCGAAGCTTATTGTCTGCTTTTGCTTTACTTTAGCGTTTTTTAACTCAATTTTTTATTTGAGATCAAAAGACCAAAAGTTATCGATGTTATGCTGTTGTCACGTTAAAGCACAACGATGAGTTTCCCTTGTTAGTGATGAAAATAAAACATGTTTTACTGTTGATTTTTTTGGCTTTGGTTGGTTGTTATAGCCAGCGTTTATTAGCTGAAGAATTGTTAGTAACGCCCGTTGATGATTTACAGCAGATACTTGATGCGAGTCAAAATGGTGATGTTATTACCCTGAATGCCGGTCGTTATTTGGGTAATTTTATTATTGGGCAGCAAATAACGCTTCAAGGAAATTCGGGCGCTATTATTGATGCTCAAGGCAAAGGGCATGCACTGATATTAAAAAATGCTGGTATTACTATCGACAACCTCACTATCGTTAATTGGGGAAATGATCTCACCGAGCAAAACTCTGGCATTTATGCCAACGAAAAAATTGACAATAAAAGAACCACAGATATCACTATTAGCAACAATACTCTTAATGGTGATGGCTTTGGTATTTGGCTAAATCATGTTACCCAAGCGCAAGTTTTCAATAATAGTATTTCAGGTAATCCCGACTTGCGCTCGTCAGATAGGGGCAATGGTATTCAAATAACTAATGTCACTCATAGTCATGTTTATCAAAATGAAACGCAACAAACACGTGATGGTATTTATGTTATTTCTAGCCAAAACAATTTAATTGAAAATAATGCTATGCACCACCTTCGTTACGGCATTCATTATATGTATTCATACGATAATACGGTAAAAAATAATACGGCTTATAGTACTCGAGCTGGCTTCGCGCTGATGAGTTCACGTCGGCTGACAATTGTTGGTAACAAAACCACTGACAGTGAAGATTATGGTTTTTTACTCAACTTTATTACCGAATCAACCTTTAGCAATAATTACATTAAAAATGTATGGACTAAGCCTGAAAACAAAGTTTCAGGGCGTGATGGCAAAGGCTTGTTTGTTTATAATTCTGGTTATAACACATTAGAGGGTAACATTGTTGATACTGCTGAAATTGGTATTCATTTAACTGCTGGCTCAGAAAATATAAAAATTTATGGTAACAGTTTTATCAATAACCCAACCCAAGTGAAGTATGTTTCTAATAAAAAACAAGAGTGGAGCAAAGATGGTCGTGGTAATTACTGGAGTAACTACCTTGGCTGGGATATGAATAATGATGGCATCGGCGATGCTATTTTTGAGCCAAATGACGGCATTGATAAACTCGTGTGGCAATATCCTGAAATGAAAATGCTCATGGACAGCCCCGCTATTTTAATTTTGCGCTGGGTACAAAAGCAATTTCCGGTATTAAAACCGCCGGGAATTAAAGATAGCCATCCTTTGATGTTACCTAACTTTTCACCGAGTAACCTCCATAACGAACAAATTGCACTAGCCAAAAAGCTAGCTTTAAACAAGCAAGTAAAAGCAGAACATTTGCAGGAAGAATAATGATGAATACGCCGTTAGTCTCGTTAACTGAGGCAGGAAAAAATTATGGTCAATTAGCTGCCTTAAATGCAATGACCATGTCGCTTAATGAAGGGGAAGTATTGGGTTTGTTTGGTCATAATGGCGCGGGTAAAACCACTATGATGAAGCTAATCTTAGGCGTTATTTCGCCAAGTCATGGCAAGGTTGAAGTGATGGGCATGGCGCCAGACTCAAAAGAAGCGTGGAGTTGTCGAACAAAAGTTGGCTATTTGCCTGAAAATGTCAGTTTTTATGATCAATTAACTGGCTTGGAAGTATTAACCTATTTTACCAAACTTAAAGGCTTTGCTAGTTATTCAGCTAAGAAGCAAGCTATTGATTTATTGGAGCAAGTAGGTATTACCTATGCAATGAAACGTCAAGTGAAAACTTATTCAAAAGGCATGCGTCAACGTTTAGGTTTAGCGCAAGCTTTTATTGGTGAGCCAAAGCTGTTATTGCTTGATGAACCCACAGTTGGCTTAGACCCTATTGCAACGCGAGATTTTTACAAAACAGTTGACGAGCTTAAGTCTAAAGGCTCTAGTGTGATTTTATGCTCACATGTTTTGCCGGGGGTAGAGCAACATATTGATCGCGCGATGATTTTATCTTCAGGAAAATTATTGGCAATGGGAACTTTAGCTGAGTTGCGCCAACAAGCGGCTTTGCCTGTTGTTATTAAACCGATGACCTTTAAAAAAGGTGGTTTAAATGGCGCAGTATCGCAAAACTCTCAATTAAAGGGCTTTTTAACAACAAGTTGTCAAAACACCTTGATGGTGCCTGAACATGAAAAATTAAATGTCTTAAAACAGCTACTTAGTTTGAATGATCTTGATGACATTCAGCTTGAGTCAGCTAATTTAGAGCAAGTGTATCAGCACTTTCTTGCTTTACATGAAAATAGGCAACAAACTGCCAAAGGGACAAGCCAATGAAACAACTATTAACTGTTGCCAATAAAGAATTTCATGACGGCTTGCGTAACCGTTGGCTAGTGTCAATTACCCTTATTTTTGCCTTGCTCTCTATTGGTTTAACTTATTTTGGTGCCGCGGCATCGGGCGCTGTTGGGGTTACTTCACTTGCCACCACAATTGCAAGTTTGGCGAGTTTAGCGGTTTTTTTGATCCCGCTCATTGCGTTATTACTAAGTTATGACAGCTTTGTTGGCGAACAAGAAAGTGGCACACTGTTATTATTACTGACCTATCCGTTAAGTAAAAGTCAGCTTTTATTAGGCAAGTTTATTGGTCAAGGTGGCATTATCGCGTTAGCGACGTTACTTGGCTTTGGTGCTTCGGCTGTTTTGTTGTATTTTCAGCTTGGCGATACCGATATTTTTAACGCATTTGCACTGTTTATTGTTAGTGCCGTTTTATTGGGATTAAGTTTTACTGCTATTGCTTATTTGATCAGCTTATCGGTCAGCGAAAAATCAAAAGCTGCAGGTTTTGCTTTAATCATTTGGTTCTTATTTGCTTTAGCTTTTGATTTGGCATTGCTAGCCTTACTCGTCGGTGTTGAAGAAGGTGTGACTCAACAAGGTTTGACACAATTGATGATGCTAAACCCCACTGATATATTTCGTTTGGTTAACCTTGCCGGATTAGAGAGCAGTGATGTTAATGGTGCTTTGTCAGCTGCCCTCAATGCTAGCTTGTCAATAACGCAGTTAATATCAGCGTTAGTTGCTTGGGTGGTTTTACCGTTAGTTTTGGCTATTGTTATTTTTAAGAAAAAGAAACTGTAATCATGAAAATACTTCAATTCATAACACACACTATCGCCTTTGCTATGGTTGTTGCTTCGTTAGTATCTTGCTCAGAAAAACCTGAGCAACAACAAGTAATACATCAAGCCGTAGCAATGGAGTCGAGTGACGAATGCCATTTGTGTGGCATGCTTATTACCCGCTTTGATGGCCCTAAAGCTGAATTATTTCGTCAAGAGACAGGCGAACAAGTTTTTAAATTTTGCTCAACTAGAGATATGTTTAGCTATTATTTAGACCCCGAAAACAAACGCAATATTAGCCAAATACTGGTACACGACATGAGTAAAATGCCTTGGGGCAGTGACAGCATTGATGATAAGTATTTTATTGATGCTAAAGTTGCTTGGTATGTTGTTGGCTCGGAAAAAAGCGGTGCTATGGGGAAAACGTTAGCAAGTTTTAGTATAGAGAGCGATGCTAAAGCTTTTGCTAAAGAGTTTGGTGGTCAACTATTAAGCTTTAAAGAGGTTACGCAAAATACACTAATGTAGCTTTAAGCTATTTATAGTTAAGAAATAACTTGTTAGGCTATGATAAGTTTTATTTTGTAGCCAATTAGTATGCATAAAGTAATCGTAGTCATTGTCTTAGTTGTTTTCCTTAATGCTTGTTCAAGCAGTAAAATTGCCGGCGTGGTTTATTATGATAGCTTTGATTTTAGTACGGCTAAAAGTTATAGCTTTTATGATCGAAACTCTGCTTTTAGCGAAACACAAAGCTTATTAGATAACCGCCGCAATGCCATAGAAATTGCAATTGAACGCACCATGGCCAGTAAACAATTTAATTATACGGAAATTGAAAATACTGATTTAATTGTTACTTATCATCTTTTTGATGGTAAACATGGTGATTTTTCTAACTACAATAAGGCAGTACGTTTTTGTACACACTGTTTGCGAGCATCAACTTGGCAAACAGAGCGCCAATACTCATCGGTTAAAGCGGGAGATTTAGTCTTAGATTTAGTTGATCCTAAGAAAAATCGTTCAGTGTGGCGTAGTGTTTTCCCTTTAAAGTTTAAAGAAAAAGACAACAGCGCTGAAATTAATGACAGAATAAAGTTAGCTATTGCGGCTATGTTGGCCGAATATCCACAAGCTGTTAATACCAAAGAAAAAGTTAACTAATGTTTTTTAGAGCGGCTTTTAAGTGGTTAGCTATTGCGGTTATTGTTGTGTTTGCCTTTTTAGTGGTGTTACTATTTTTAGGGTATTTATTAAAAGAAAATGCAGTAAAAACAACTCAATTAAAAGCGCAGCTTGAACAAGCAGCTGTTCAACAACAAGAAAAATCACGCCGCTTAAATAACTCTTCTGCTAATTTACAGTCTCAATTAACCACTATTGAAAAATCTCAACAGGAAATTATTACTAATAATCGTAGCTGCAATACTAGCAAGCAGTGTTTTTTAGTGCATACCAATAGCCAAGTGCTTGGCTGCATTGTGTCCGTGAATACCACAGGTGCAGCCATTTTATTAAAGGTGGCTTCCGAGAAAAAAAGTGATGAAACGTCTAATGAACTCTGCCAGCAAGTATATTTGAAACAACGTGCTTTAAATGCGCAATGCCGGAGTGGTCTTTGTTCATTTTAGTTATTTTTTTCAAAAAACTATTCAAGTTGTAATTCACTGTTTATAATACTGCCCAGCGAAAATAACAGAGAAAAACTATGAATTTCCCCACTGATGAAACAGGCCAAGTGTTAGCCGAGATGCAACAAGCAGGCATAGATCTTAGCATGACTCATGCTGTGGTGTTTTTTCATTTATTTGAGCAAGAATCTCAAGCACAGGCAATGTCAGACTACATAAAAGAAAACATGGAAAATGTTTTAGTGAGTGTTCATCCAGATGAAACCCCTAATGTTTGGGATCTTGATTGTACGTTGCAAATGGTGCCAAGTTACGAGGCAGTAACTAAACAAGAGAACGATTTTGAACAACTGGCGAAAAAATTCTCTGGATATAACGATGGCTGGGGAATAGAAGCTTAAACAATTGTTTTTGTCACATCTTAGAAAAATTATGTTGTCCTTTACTTATAAAAAATGCAAAGTTTATTTAACGATAGCCCTTGAGTCTATTGCGCTTTCCTTGTGCCAAAAACACGGTGATTTATTTAATAAATTACGACTTTTTTTTAGCATTAGAATTGTCAGAAGTGCTGGCGCCACGGTTAATTTGAGTGGTGTAATTGACGATGACACTGACATATTAATTGTTAATCACCAAAGCATGACTGACATTTTTGTCTTAGAAGAAATTATTGGTAATGATGTTCGTTTTGTTGGCCGTACTGGTATTATGGACAAGTGGCCGGTTTCTCGTATTGTTGATTTAGTAGGTCATATCACGGTTGATCAGCAAGATAAAAGGGCAATTATCAAATTACTTAAAGATATTCGTGCTTGTAAAGGGAAAAAAGTTATTATTTTTCCAGAAGGTACGCGTTCTCAATCAGGTGTTATTGAACCTTTTGAAGGCGGCACCAAGTTGGTGGTGGAAAAACTAAACCTTAAAGCGCAACCCGTAGTGATCAAAAATGTTTTATCTGTTTACAATGAATCAGCAAAAACGGCGAACAGTGGGGTTATTGAAATAGCCGCCTTACCTGCGGTGACTATTGAAGAAGGTTGGTATGATAAAATTCAACTTGATATGAAAAATATCTTTGAGCAGGGCTAGTTTCCGCTTATTAAGCCGAGCTCAGGTTATTTATCTTCTTGTTCAATAATATCAAAGGCAGGTAAAGATACGCGCCAATAAATTGCAGCTAGTCTTAGTAATAGTGCCCCCAAAATAGCAACAATGGTGGCGATATTATCTGACCAGCCAAGTAAATGAAGTACAACAAACAAGCCACCACCTAGCATAGCCGCTAAAGCGTAAATCTCTTTTCTTAAAATCATCGGTATCACATTACATAATACGTCGCGAATCATACCTCCCGCGACGCCTGTAATTGTGCCCATAACTATAGCAACAGGTAAGGGCGAACCTAATGTTAAGGACTTTTGCGTACCTAATACCGCAAAAAGTGCTAAACCTAGTGCGTCAGCAATCAACAAAAATCGCTTAGGAATTCGTTTTGGTTGGCGAATTAAAACAATTGTGAGTAGGGCTGTTGTTAAAATAACATAAAGATAATGGGGCTTTACCACCCAAAATACCGGCGTTTGTAAAATAATATCGCGAATAGTGCCGCCACCAATAGCGGTTACGGAAGCGAGCACTACTACGCCAAAAGGATCTAATTTATATCTACCTGCCATTAATGCGCCTGAAAGGGCAAAAACGATAATTCCAAAAATGTCTAAGTAGTATAAAAGTTCATTCATTTTAACGAATTACTAGTGCGCAGCTTTATTACTAACAACAGGTAACTTTGCTTCAACCCAGCCATTCATATCGCCGGTTAAATGGTGTAAGTCGCTAAAACCGTTTTTAGTTAAAATCTTTTCAGCAATACCTGCTCTGTGACCTGAACGGCAATGAACCACCACTGTTTTGTTTTTGTATTGCGCTAGTTTACTTAGATTATCTGCAATCAAGTCATGGCTCATGTTAACGGCGTCGGCAATATGACCTTGGTTATATTCTTCTTCGCTGCGAACATCTAAAATAACAATGTTATTGTTTGGCGCTTTAAGTGCGCTCAATAATTCTTGTTGAGATATTTGTGGGGTTTCACCGGCAAAGACTGAGCCTGCAATAAGGCTAAATGCTAATGCGATAATTTTTGTGATTTTAAACATTATTATTTCCCAAGTGGTTGGTTAAAGTTAGATACGTACTCAGCTTATAATAATCCCTTATTTTTTACTAAAGGTATTTTACTAAGGGTATTTTCTGTGGGGATATGATCTTAATTCGTTTAAGTATTAGCAATAACAAATTCAATAGCAACAGCTAATAAAATAAGGAAAAAAAGGCTAATCAACACGATTTGATTAACTTTTTTGGTGCCGTGAATAATATCGGTTACTTGTGGTTGTCTGGCTAACTCATTAAAACTAGCCTTACGTAATTTTTCTTTATGGTCATACATGGCAACGCCGCCAAGTTTTATTGCTAAATTCAGCGCTAATAATGACAAAGCAATATTATTATTTAATTTAAAAAAATATTGTTTACTCAATCGCCAAAAAAGAATGAAATTTTTCCCGACACTTGTGAATAACATTAACATCGCAAAAATTCGTACCGGCAACCACAGAACAAGATTGACTAGGTATTTACCATAAAGACCAAAGTGGCTAAATTTTTTCAGTTTAGTATTCCAACAATAATGCATTTCTAGCAACAAGCGGTAGCAAATAGCCATTAAAGGGCCAAACAATAGAAAAACTACAGCAACAGTATAGCCTTGCTGCAAAGTTCGTAATAAATACATTTCAATACAAGCTTTACTTAAGCCTAAGCTAGATAATTGTTCTGTTTCTCTTAAAACCCAAGTGCTAAGGGTTTGTTTGGCTAGATAATTCTGTTTGGCAATCAGTGCTTGTGCGATGCTTTTGTTTACTTGCGCTAAACCAATTGAGCCTAAAGCAACATAAAGCAGCAAGGCTTGCCATAAAAAATCGACAGCAACAAAGACCTCAAATAACCAGAGAATAACGGCAATAGGCGCAATGGTTATTATGATAGCAACTAAGCCGGCAATACTCTGTTGCTTAAGGCTGTTGTGGGTTTTATTGACTTTATCGCCGAGCTTTGCACAATAAAAACTGAAATATCGTAACGGTTCGTGAGCAATAAAATGACTAACCACAGTTTTACTTATTATAACGGTAAGCAATATAAGTAGTTGATAACTAAAAGAAGAAAGCGTGGTTAAGTCAGTCATTGGTATTGTTTCAACATTACTTTAAATTAACCTAGCGTTTCGCCTTTAAGTGCGTTCAGCATGTTAATAACTAATTGGGAAGAATTAACTGACGCAGTTTCTAGGTATTCATCAAATGAAGTTGGTGATTCTTTGCCGGCAATATCTGATAGTGAACGAATAATAACAAAAGGCACATTCAGCTGATGACAAGTATGTGCAATTGCGGCTCCTTCCATTTCAACAGCTGCCATGGTGGGAAAGTTAGCCCGAGCTTTAGCGATATCATCATCTTTGGTCATAAAAGTATCACCTGTGGTGATTAAACCAACCATGGCTTTAATATTCTCAAGTTGAGCAATACCCGCTTTAGCGGCTGTAACCAAAGTTTCATGTGGCATATAAGCGGCAGGATTTCCCGGTAGTTGCCCTATTTCATAACCAAAGGCGGTTACATCAACATCGTGGTAACGCACTGCTGAGCTAACAACAATATCGCCAACTTTAAGTGAAGCGTCAAAACCACCAGCAGAGCCAGTATTAACAATGTAGTCGGGCGAAAATTCATTAATTAATAATAATGTTGCTAAGGCAGCGGCAACTTTACCTATGCCCGATTGTACAATGACCACAGCGTTATTATCTATTTGTCCTTGATAAAATGTATAGCCTGCGTGAGTGCTTTGTTCACAATTAACCAGCTTTGCTTTTAAAATGGCTACTTCTGGCTCCATGGCGCCGATAATACCTGCTTTCATTTGATGATCTGCTCTATTTTTACTTGAATATGAAGGAATTATAACCTGAGTTAAATCAAAAATCTTCATGGCTATGCAGATAACCCCGGTAAAGGGAAAATATGAACGTGCTGTTTTTCTGATTGTAGGCGGGATTTTAATCGCGCTCATTCAAGCGCGAACAAGTTCCCACCTACGAAAATAACGATACCTGAACAACATACACAGGCCTGTAAATCTTTAATAGACTGAGAAGTTTTGATTAACAAACTATTTACAATGTGGGATGATGGTTTGTCTAAAAATTGTTCGTCAGTATAGTTTTCAAGTGTTAACGCTATTCTGGTGAAATTAAAGCAAGGAATAATAAGGAATAGCTATGATAATAAAAAAACATTTATTCATCTCAGGTATGTTATTGAGTTCTGTGGCATTAACCGCATGCGGGCCTTCAAATAATAGCAACGAGTCAGCCACTGCCGATACCCCGAAACAAGCAACACAAGCAGCACTAAAATCGGGTTTATATCTAAAAGATATGGATGTTAGCATCAAGCCCGGTGATGATTTTAACGCTTATGTTAACGGTGCTTGGGTAGCAAAAACTGAAATACCTGCCGATAAAGCAAGTTACGGTGTCGGTTACATTGTTCATGAAGAGTCACAAGCAAACATTAAAGCGATTATTGACGAGTCTGCCAGTGGCAAATTTTCACAAGGTAGCGATGAGCAAAAAGTTGGCGATTTATATTATTCTTATACCGATAGAGAAAAGCGCAACCAATTAGCTGCCACGCCGTTAGAAAATGAGTTTAAAAAAATTGCCGCCATTAGTAATTATGATGAATTAGCTGTGTATTTTGCTGCGGCCAATAAATTAGGTTACGGCACGCCTTTTTCGTTGGGGCAATATGTAGATTTTAAAAACCCCGACAGTTACATGATGTATACGTGGCAAGCAGGACTAGGACTTCCTGACCGAGAGTACTATTTTACTGAAGGCGAAAAGTCAGCAAACATACGCGCCAAATATCTTAGCCACATTGAAAAAATGCTGACTTTGTCGGGCTTAAAAGATGCAGCTCAAGCCGCAAAAACTATCATGGCTTTAGAGGTGCGTTTAGCCGCAGAGCACATGAAAAAGGAACAAACCCGCGATATGGTGGCGCTCTATAATAAAATACCATTAACAGAATTAAAAACCATCATGCCAGATTTTAATTGGCAAGGATATTTAACTGAGGCCGGAATCAATGATATTGATGGCTTGGTCATCACTCAACTTGATTATCAAAAAGCACTTAACAACATTATCATGGCTACCGACATCAAAGATTGGCAACTGTTTCTTCAGTGGGGCGTTATTAATGCTAATTCAACGTCGTTAAGTCAAGCCATTGACGATGAACATTTCGACTTTTATTCTAAAACACTACGAGGTATTGAAGCGCCTTTGCCTGATTGGCGTCGTGGGGTATCACTAGTAAATAATCATCTTGGTGAAGTGGTTGGTAAAGTTTATGTTAAACGACATTTTCCGCCTGAAGCTAAAGAGAAAATGCTGACGTTAGTCAATAATTTGCTTGCCGCTTATGAAGATAGTATTAAGCAGCTTGACTGGATGAGTGCAGAGACTAAGTTGCAGGCGTTAGACAAGCTATCTAAGTTTACCCCTAAAATTGGCTACCCTGATATTTGGAAAGATTACAGTGCGTTAAGCGTTAAGCGTGATGATCTTGTCGGTAATATTGAAAGAGCAAACTTAGTGGTTTATCAGCAAAATTTAGCGAAACAAAAAGGGCCAGTGCAAAAGCATGAGTGGAATATGACACCACAAACAGTTAATGCTTATTATAACCCACCAATGAATGAAATTGTTTTCCCTGCGGGAATATTGCAACCGCCTTATTTTGATTTAAATGCTGAAAGTGCGGTGAACTACGGCGCTATTGGTGCTGTTATTGGTCATGAAATAGGTCATGGTTTTGATGACAGTGGTGCCACTTTTGATGGTGATGGTGTTTTACGTAACTGGTGGACAGATAAAGACAAAGCAATGTTTAAGCAAAGAACTAATCAATTAGTCGCTCAATATGATGGCTTTAAAGTATTTGACGACTTGCACGTTAACGGCACTTTTACCTTGGGCGAAAATATTGGCGACTTGGGTGGTTTGAGTATTGCGTTAGCTGCTTATAAAAACTCTTTAAAAGGCAAAAAATCACCAGTGATGGATGGTTTTACCGGCGAGCAACGCGTATTTTTATCATGGGGTAAATCATGGCAAAAAGTGATGCGTGATGAAGCGTTAAGAGTACAGGTAAATACCGACCCTCATTCACCTGCTCAGTTTAGAGTTAACGGCGTTGTTAGAAATGTTCCTGAATTTTATGCCTTGTTTGATGTAAAAGAAGGCGATGCTCTATATTTACCACCAAATGAACGAGTAAAAATTTGGTAGAGATAAGTTCAAAGGTTAAATAATAAAAAAACCAGCAAACTTTGCTGGTTTTTATTTTTTAATGGAGCGGTAATTATCCTTGTAATTATATTAATGAGGTAAAGCTGCCACATTTTGTGTTGTTAGTTGTCCGGACATCTGTGGAGATAATTGTGCTTGTGCCGCTGCGGGGCTTAACACTCCGGTATTCTTTGGACGAGCTTTCACCATGGGAGCGGGAATAACTCTACCTTTTACTTTTGGTAGTGGTGAGTTGTTGCCTAATAAACGTGAATTCACGCAGGCTCTAATTTCGTCTAAGGTGTAGTTCGCTTTTATTTTTATTCTCAAGTGAGGAATAGTTGCCGCTTCAAGGGCGCCACTAACAAACCAATCTTTTTTAATTTTATAGCCTTTGCCTTGTGTATCTACTAAATCAATAGCACCAAGTAACTTCATTGAACTGCGATCACAAATAACAAAATCTAAATATTTCCCTTCGGCATTGTTAGCCGCATTTTGACTTGCTCTGTTAGAAACGCCGTTGCGAATGGTAACAATGTCTGCCAATTTTACACGGTTGATAATACGATACTTACTCCCCATTGCTTGCTCAAGTAAGTTCTGAAAGTTTTTTTCTGCGGGAGTGAATACTGACGTTTTACTGTCAAAAGGAAAGGGAAAACTGTTGTCATTTAAACGGCTTGCTAAGACACCAACAATAACAATTAGGCTGATTAAAGCAAATAAAATAAGTTCCATAAATATCTCCGGCAATTCAAATTCTTGACGCTTTACTCAAAATGATGAGTAAAGCGCTAACTTAATAGTGATTAAGCAGAATTTGTGCCAAAGATTATTGGTAGGTAGACACGAGCAGGGTGAGGCTAGACAACTGTCGCAGTAAGCTAGAGCCTACTTAGGATATTTCTCTTCTAATGCTGCGTATAGCTGCTGTTGAAAATCTTCGCTGCTAGCATCAAGGGTGTTGACTAAATTAGCCAATACTTCGTTGTCTTCTTCACCGTGCCAAATTTTGATATAGCTACCATCTTTATAACCATGATCTTGACGGAAAAAGTTTAAGGTATTTTTACCAACGTATTGGCGAAATAACTCGTCTAAATCCATATTCATTAACGACATGCAATCCGCTAAGGCTTTAGCATCAAATGACTTATTGGTAACAGCAGCGGAAGCAAGATTTTCTAAGGCAACTTTAAAGTCATTCTCGGCTGTGCCTTGGTGTAGCTCTTTTGCAAGCTCAGTAGATATTTGCTCAACACTATCACCTGTCATTAAGCGTAAACTTAAACCAAAATGAAAAATATCGACTAATTCAAGCTGTACTTGAGCAACATCAATTTCTTGATGTTTCCACCATTTCCAACCATGGTGATCAAGCATTTCAGCGCACTCTACCCAAATAGCGCGATACCACTCGTAACCATTATCACGCCATGTTTCACTGACTCTTGAGTTCATGGCATCTTGCATGCTTAGCATTTGATTAATTTGCTTTTGTGCAATGGAAAGGGCGGTAGATAATTGTTCGCTCATGTTTTTCTCTGTATTTTTATGATTGTTTAATATGGACTGGCTTATTTTGCCGCAGCTAATTAAAACTAACAAGGTTATTCTTGACTAAACAGTTTCTTTCTAACCATAGCGCGGTAATCTTTAGGTGTTAACGCTAAATTTTGTTTAAAAAGGCGGGTTAAATGTCCTTGATCTTGATAGCCAACATGATAAGAAATTTCTTGTATTGATAGATTGCTCGATGCTAATAACTCTTTAGCGCTTTCAATACGTAACTGTTGCCAATACTCGGTTGCGCGCATGCCTGTCGCAACTTTAAAGCGGCGGGTAAAAGAACGTTGGCTTAATCCAAATTGCTCGGCTAGTTCAGCTAGACTAATATCGTTGCTTAAATTAGTACGTAACCAAAACTGAATTTGCGCAATGAGTTCATCGGCATGCCTGTCTACAGAGCCTTCTAAATAACGCTGTTCTTCATAGGGTTTTCTTATTTCGTGAGAAAAATTGCGTTCCACATTTTGCGCGGCAGCACGACCATAGGTTTGATTAATAATATGAACAATAATATCAGCCAAAGCATTTAAACTCGCCGCACAATAAATACGCTCAGATTGGGTAATAAAAAAGTCCGGCTTCAGCTCAACCTTTGGATAATCACGTTTAAATTGCTCGACATAATGCCAATGTGTAGTGGCGCTGTGATCATCAAGCAAACCAGATTCAGCTAAAAAGCATACGCCAGTTCCCACAGCTAATAAGGTTGAGCCTTGCTGCCAGCAACCTTTTAACCATTTAATTAACTTAGCATGTTGTTTTAACACCGGTCTTGGGTTTCGCCATAAGCTAGGTACTAAAATGATATCAGGTACATAGTCATCATCAGCTGTTAAATTATCTAAAATAACATCGGGTAGAAATTGTATGCCGGCGCGAGAAACAACGGCTTTATTTTCTTGGCTCACAAGTTGAGTTTTTAATTTAAGTGTTGATTTGTCGTAACGACGTGCGAACGCTTCGCCGGCAAATAACATTTCTAATGGCAAGGTTAGACCCGTGGCAAGTACATGCTGATAAATCACCAAACTTACCTGTAATTGCTGTGCTTTCGCGTTTTTAACGTTGTTTTTTGACATTATCACACTAAATTAAAGTTTATTTGGCTATTATGGCATATTTTATGGCTGTTATTGCTTATTATTTTGTTCTCCATAACGATAAACTAATTTCATCAACATTATTGTTTAGTATTTTTCTTTCTGTAGTACAAAAGGTTTATCTCATGACATCATTACCTGTAGTTATTGGCATGGGCGGTATTAACGCCGCTGGTCGTACATCATTTCATCAAGGTTTTCGCCGTATTGTTATTGATAAAATTAATGATGAGGCGCGTCAAGAAACCTTTCTTGGCTTAGCCAGTTTAATGAAATTAGTGGCAGTAAAAGGTGGCCAATTAGTTGACCAACAAGGTCAAGCCATTGCCGCAAACGAAATTGAAACCAAGTTAGGTCAGCAGATTATCGATGGCACCTTGATCCGCAAAATAGAAAAAAATCATTTTGATCCTGATGCAACCCATTGGCATCAAAAAATGAACGTTCGCCCTATTGACAAAAACATTACTTTTGAATTACGCGCTAAAGAATTACCACATCCATTGCCCCATGCATGGCAAGTGACTGATTTAGGTGAGGGCAGAGTATGTGTTGAAATACCTGAACATTTAACTATTTCTCATGATGCCTATCGCGATAACCCAATAAAAGCCGCTGGGCAAATGCCTACTGGGTTTGAGCCGGGCGAGCTATATAATAGCCGATATCAACCCAGAGGTTTACAAGCAACCATATTTGCTGCCACTGATGCTATTCGCTCGACGGGCATGGAATGGGATGCTATTTTAGATAAAATTAGTCCTGATGAGGTTGGTACTTACTCCGCCTCTGTAGCAGGGCAAATGCAACAAGAAGGCTTGGGTGGTTTATTAAAAAGTCGCTTAGCAGGGACAAGAGTTAGCACTAAACAGTTAGCCCTAGGGTTAAATACCATGTCTACTGATTTTATTAATGCTTATGTTACCGGTAATGTCGGCACTACTTTTTCTTCATCAGGCGCTTGTGCCACTTTTTTATATAACTTACGCTCTGCCGTGCAAGATATGCAAGCGGGTAGAATTCGTGTTGCGGTTGTTGGCAGCGCTGAAGCGCCAATAACCCCTGAGGTTATTGAAGGTTTTGGTAACATGAGTGCCTTGGCTAATGAATCAGGGCTAAAAAAACTTGATAATAGCGATAAAGCCGATCACCGTAGAACCAGCCGACCTTTTGGTGAAAATTGTGGTTTTACTATTGGCGAAGGCGCTCAATTTGTAGTGTTAATGGACGACGCGTTAGCGATGGAAATGGGCGCAAAAGTGATGGCCTCAGTTGCTGATGTTTTTGTTAATGCTGATGGTTACAAAAAATCTATCACAGCCCCAGGTCCTGGTAATTATATTACCATGGCAAAGTCAGTCGCATTAGCGCAAAGTGTGTTAGGTAAAGAGTCACTGCAAGAGCGCAGTTTTATTTTGGCTCATGGCTCCAGTACGCCGCAAAATCGCGTGACTGAATCGTTAATTTACGATCGTATCGCCAGCAGTTTTGATATAAATAACTGGCCAGTAGCTGCGCCAAAAGCTTTTGTTGGTCATACTATTGGCCCGGCAAGTGGCGACCAAATGGCAATGGCATTAGGTATATTCCATGACAAAATCATGCCCGGCGTTACTACCATAGATAAAGTTGCTGATGATGTGCACAACGCTCGCTTAAATATTGCTACAGAACATTGGAACTGTGGTGATATGGATGTCGCGTTTATTAACTCTAAAGGCTTTGGTGGCAACAATGCTACCGCAGCGGTATTTTCACCTGAAGTCACTTTAAGCATGATGACAAAGCGTTATGGTGAGCAAGCGATGAAAGCATATCAACAAAAATTAGCACAGGTTGAACAAGCGCAAGCGGCTTATCGTCAGCGTGCTAATCAAGGTCAATTTGATATTATTTATAAGTTTGGTGAAGGACTATTAGATGAGAATGGCATTGATATTAATAGCGATAGCTTGAACTTTACTGAATTTAAACATGCCGTTGCTTTACCTACCAAAAACCCGTTTGCCGATATGGTATAAACTTTTAGTTGGTAAGTGATAATAGTTAAATGAAAAAAGCAGCCATGGCTGCTTTTTTCATTCTAGAGGTCTATATCAAGCTAGCTTTGCGCTATTTTTACTCTAATTCTGTTTTTTGCAACTCTGGTTTCGTGCAGGGCCGAAAGTGCCGCTTTTGCTTCACTTTCATTGGGCATTTCAACAAAAGCAAAACCTTTCGATTTTCCTGTTTCTTGATCTAACACTAAATTACACTCGTTAACAGAGCCATGGGCGGAGAATAAAATACGGATTTCTTGTTCCGTTGTTGAGCGAGAAAGGTTGCGAACTAAAAGTTTCATATTGAGCCATATTGATTGTTATTGCTGTGTGAATTATCGCATAGTATTGATGATAATGCTTACTAACATTACTTAATATAGCGGCTAACGCATTAATAATAAGTTAGCCAACATTTGGCGCTTGTGTTCTAGGGCGCCATTGCCACCATTGTTGCTCACTGTCTTGTGTATTGTTGTCTGTCTTTTGTTTATCTTTTAGCTGATAAATATCCCACGTAACTAAGTAGTCAGGGTTAATGATTTTTATCCCTTTTTGGCTGGTATGAAACTCACCTTGAGGGGCGCAGAACCAGCACGCTAAATTAGTGGGTAAAATGAAATGAGCAGCTTTGTTGGCTCCGTTTGCTGTTTGCTCATTTGTTAATAACTCAACCGTTAGCCCTATTTCACTATCTACTTTAACCACACGCCCTGCAAGTATGTTTTGTTTTAACTGTTCACCTTGCACATTAAAATAGCTTAAGCCAATTAAGCAGGTTTTGTGCAAGGTGTCATCAATGGTTTTTAACATCAATTTTCTCTTTATTTAATGCGCAAGTGGGGCTACACCTGTGGCGGGATTATTGGCCAATCCTGTATCACGGGCGTGCTCTTCAAAGCTTTTGTTTTTCCAAAAGAAAGCGCCTGGCATGGTGGTCGGTATTACTAAAATATAAAACAAGGCTCTGCCAATAAGTGCGGT
>Ga0316207_10000393_pt1 | contig 74928 bp, 66 predicted proteins | sample 6weekpyrite_MG_FD_204943 | JGI IMG/M metagenome (GOLD analysis project Ga0316207, IMG submission 204943) | Microbial mat bacterial communities from mineral coupon in-situ incubated in ocean water Damariscotta River, Maine, United States -... | ecosystem: Environmental > Aquatic > Marine >... | reverse complement strand
TAAGCTGAATCTGTTCCTCAGATGGCTCCAGTACTTCAATCTTAAGTGTTCCAGACTGGTGGGCGGCAAGATCGTCTTTTTTGGCCAACCTTTGACCAAGATGATTCGTAAATATAAGTTCAGGCGCAAGCAGTTCATTAAGCGCATTTACATTGGACTGGAGCATGGCGAGTCTGAGGCGTTCCTCAGATTCAACAATTTGTTTTTCAATCGAATTGCGCATAAAGTCTCCTTGCCGCGTATCTTATCAAAGCCAGCCACGTTCCTGGTTTATGCAAATCGAATTATGGCCAGAGGATCAACTACCGGGGATAGTCCCCGGGTGATGCATCAAAGCGCTCCTTGCAGCGTGTCGAGCAGAACATGTATTTGGTTCCGGCATATTCGCTAAAAATCGTTGCCGTCCATTCGTCGACCTTCATGCCGCATACGGGATCATAAACCCAGTGATGCTGATCCTGCTTGCGGTCGCGCAGGGCGCCATCCTCCAGCCACAAAACGCGATCAGCGATTTCTTCTACCCGGGGGTCATGCGTTACCAGCAGTACCGCATGGCCTTCGTCGCGCGCGATATCATGCAGGATCATCAGCACATCCTGGCCGCTCTGTGAATCCAGGTTGCCAGTGGGTTCATCGGCCAGAATAAGCTTTGGCTCGTTGATCAGGGCCCGGGCAATAGCCACGCGTTGTTTTTCACCGCCGGACAGTGTTCGGGGCAGGGCCTGGCGGCGATGACTCAGACCCAGCTTCTCCATCAGGCTCACCGCCCGCTCATGTGCCTGCCGGGCGCCGCCCTTGCGCAACTGGGCCGGGAATAAAATGTTTTCTTCAACATTAAGGGCATCGAGCAGGTTAAACGCCTGGAAAATGAAGCCTATCTCAAGCGCGCGCACCGCCGGTAGTTGCGATTCAGTCAGGGACGTAATCATAACGCCATTGATCGCAACTTCGCCCGAGCTCGGTCTTAGCAGGCCACCCAGCATGGACAGCAGGGTTGTTTTTCCCGAACCTGAAGGGCCCATGATCATGACCAGTTCTCCCGGTTGAATTTCAAGCGAGATATTATTGACTGCCCGCACCTCGGTATGACCACTACCGTATATTTTTGACAGGTGGATTGCACTGAGTACCGGAATGGTCATGGAATATACCCGTTTAAACTTGATACGCCGTGGCGGGATCAAGGCGCGACACCCACCATGCAGGGATCACCGCCCCGACAATGGCAACCAGTATCGCGACCAGACCGATTTGTAGAATCGCGCCCAACGAGACGGCCAGTGTCAGCTGGGGCGCCAGCAGGGGCACCTCGGGAATAACCAGAAAGGCGAAGGCCACGGCAACCAGGTAACCCATCAATGTCAGAATAACAGACTGCATGACAACCGCGATCATCACCGTTCCTCGGCCAGCGCCCAGGGCCTTGATGATCGCCAGTTCCCGTTGTTTGCGCGATACCAGTGTATAGGCCGTGAAACCCACGATCAGGGCCGCCAGCGCAGAGCAGATTACGGTCATTATAAAAATGATCTCCACCCCCATCTGCATGGCCAGCGAGAAATCGTTGTGAATAAATTCATCATGCGGCAGGGCATTGACCTTCTCCACCTGGTTGCGAATACGCGCTGCCAGCGCCTTTGCATCCACCCCGTCTTTGGCATCTACCAGCAAATAACTGTAGGTTCCGGCGGAAGAAAGAATATCTTCAAGCTCAGCAAACGGGACAAAGATTACCGAATTGGCAGACGAGTAGGTGCCGTGCGACAGGCCCACCACCTTGAAGCTGTGATCAGTAATTTTCAGGCTGTCACCCATGCCAATGCCGGTAATTTCTGACAGAACATCCGGGATCACGGCTTCTCCCGGGTTTTGAATTTTGCGCCCGGCAGTCATGGCCCACGGGCCGGCTCGATCGGCATCGGGCAGAAGGCCCACGACAAAGGCAAAGAGTTTTTCTTCCCCGGCATTAATCACGCTGGCGAAATACAGAATGGGCGTAACCTTCTCCACCTCCGGCATGCGCGCAATCACATCCATTTTCCAGTCCCACACATAGGACATGGCCATGTGCATATTGCCAACCCCAACCTGCATCACCCACACATCCGGTTTCATGTGCTCGGGATAAGCTACAATCTGTTCCGATTCTCCTCGAAATACCGCGTCAAAAAAAATCACCAGAATAAACGCACCCGCGATCCCCAGGCTGCTGCCCAACAGGGTGCTACGTTGGCTGAACAGTGATTTCCAGGCCCAGGTAAACATTCTCAGGCCCCCTGAAAAGCCATCACGGGATCAGAGCGTCGCAGCGAGCGCAAAGGAACAAGCGCACCAATCAGCGCCAGTAACAGGCTGGCGATCATGGTTCGTGCAAAGACCAGCGGCTGATAAATACTGATCAGATAAACAGGGGCAACAGCTTCAATATACATCATCAGCGCCTGGGCCAGCAGCAACCCGATCGGTAACGCCAGCGCCATTAACATCAACGATTGCGCCAGCACCAGAAGCAGCAAGTGTCGCTGAGTAAAACCCAGCGCCTTCATCACTGCAAAACTTCGCAGACGACTGCGCACATCGGCAAACAGAATCAGGCTGACGACCAGCAGTCCCACGACGTAGGCGACGGTATCCAGCAAGCCCATAATCGGACGATAAAAAGTGCGCCCCATGCTGACATCACGCTCAGCCAGTTGCTCAGGCGTGAACACGTCTACCTCTGGCACCTGGCGCTCAATGTCCTGCTGGATGGCCATGCGATCCGAACCCGGCTCAAGTTCAATCAGCAGAAAACTCAACAGCGGGAAGGTACTCAGATCAGGGGCAATTTCGGATTTCAGAAACAGATCGATCATGCCGTCATAGCTGACAAAGGCGAAGGGCATGAAGAACGCCGCCTCACCGGTGATTCCTGAGATTTGAAACTCAAAGTCCGAGACCACAAAGCCATCACCGATTTTCAGGCCATACTTTCTGGCCAGAGCCCGATCTATGACGATGTCCCGACCTTTACGAATAGCTGAGCCTTCGATAATCGAATCCGGCCCGCCGCGTGTGTCATAGACCAGAATATAAACAGGGGTAAGTTTGTTCTCCTTGTTATAAATAATCGGTAACACTGTTAAAGGATGCGCATTAACAACACCGGCTACTGATTCAACATCCTGCCGCGCCAGTTGTGGCAAAGATGAGCGCGCGGCGGTGAAGTTGGCGACACCGGACTGCGTGGCAATCAGATCCGCATTGCGTTTCAGGATAATCTGTTCAAGCTGGCGGTACTGACCCTGCTCAAAGCCTTCCAGCACAAGAATAACCGCAATCACCGCCCCTACCGCGAACGCGGTCAGTGAAGTACGCACTAAATCAAGCGCCAGCTGTTTCCGTGCCAGTTTAAACATGGGCAGAACCCTGTTTGCTATTTAGCCGCTGTTTCAAAACCGAGCGACAGTAAGACGAAAAACCCTTTTCTCTGACGTCCACGATGATGCCTGGCTCCAAGCATACGCCTGTTTACACTACGTATCTAATCATTACCGGGTTTCAACCCGAACCAGGGCACATGACCAACCATCACAGGCAATATGTTTTTGGGGGTGAAACAAAACATTTGACAGCGAAGTGAAAAAAATAGACCCTGCTGCTGAATAGCCAATGCTTTTCCCTGTTTGATTAAAGACTGGACGATTCCTGCCGATCTACGGTATATGCCTGATCCCACACCAATTTCTGAGCCAAATTATAATATAAATATGCACCATTCGGCATCTCTGCCTATTCTGAATCTGCCCATGCAGGCAGCCCGCCGTCCCCAGCCCTATATGCGTGTTAAACGACTGAAACGCTGGATGAATGATCTACCCACTGCGGACTGTCAACGTACGGCTGTGCGGTTTATCGAGCAACTGGACAAACTAAACACCGGCAACTATCCACCCCAGGATCGCGCCTGTCTGATGGACAGCTTGCGACCGCTGGCCCAGCAACTAATCAACACCCTCAGCCAACAGGTGCGCAAAGCGGATATTCCTTTGAGTTCGCGCGCACTTGAACGCCATCAACTGCTGCAGGATATTCTGGCGGCAATGGCGACCGGCTACAAGCTGGTGGTTAATGCGCTGGCCATTAGCACCCCGCACCGCGAGCATGATGATATGCTGCTGCGTGAAGCGTTATATTTTTCATCACAATATCTTGCCCGGCAATTACTGGAGGCCTATCTGGTCTACATGCCCAGGCCGAAAAATTGCTGGCTCGAACTGCACCAGTTGTTTCAGTATGCAACTGACACCGCCATGGCTGCGCTGCCCGTCGATGATCCCTTTCCTGACATCAGTATTCCAATTGCCAATACGCTTAGCCTTATCTATAAACGTATTGTGCTACTGGCATTAGCCGAACCCTACCACCTGATGAAAAACGAGGCCCGTGAGTTTTATTATTTACTCTCGGCCTGGGCCCACAACTGTGAACTGTTGCCTTCAGCCAGCATGCCCTGTGAAGGTGAGTTCAGTCTGGATGCAAATGCAGACAAACCACCGCGCTTTGTCTCCAGCGAAATCGAGTGGTCAACCGACAAGGGCTATAGTCTTGATATAAATAAAGTGCAGAAACGGCTGGATGTACAGTTGCAACGTATTTTGCGCAGCAATCTCCTGGAACTGGAAAATACCGATCACAGCCTCATGCAACAGCGGCGTCAGCGCGATATGTTGCTGCGTCTGGCCGATGCCTGGCAGGGGGTTTTGAGACGTATTGATGAACGCCATGCCAGTGAAGATAATATCGAACTGGCTACCGGCCTTAATGCCGGCCATCACTACATTTCGCTTGGCCGAACATTTTCACCCGAGCTGGATGAACTCAAAATAAAATCCGGCGAAGAAATAGAACCTACAATCTTCGCTGCCGCCTATCGTTCCGCACTACAAAAAGATCGCTGTCATCGTCACCAGGCCTACGAAACCAATCCCTGGTGGCAACGCAATTTCAGCCGCAATGGCGCCGCACTGCACTGTTCACTGGCTTCTCCCAGGCTGCGCACGGCCGTTGGTGAGGTGGTGACCTACTGTGATCCGGAAAAAACGCCTGTGCGCTGGCGGATCGGCGTCGTGCGCTGGCTACAGGCCAACCCGGAAAATCAGCTTGATGTGGGGATTATGAATATTGCTGATTCGGCGGTGCCCGTTGCCAGCAAAGCGCTGGCCGGCTGCGGTGAGGGCACGGATTATTTTCGCAGCCTGCTGATTCCGAAACAGGTCTCCCTGCAACAGCGCCGTTGCCTGATCGTGCCGGCCAATGTCTACGATATCAATTCCGTACTGACCATCAACATGCAGTACCGGATCTTCTATGTGAAGCTGAACAAACTACTGCTTTCGACTCAGACCTTTTCCCAGTTTGAGTTTGAGATTGTCGAGAAACCACCGGCCGGCAGTGACGACATTTTCATGCTCTAAATCAGACGCATACCCCTCTGCGGACAGGCCCAAAACAATATTAAGGAAAACCTGTAATATTTTCCCTTAATCTTGTACCTTAGGCGCCTATGAATAAAGACGACAAAGATCTGCTCTGCACCGACTTTTGCGGCATGCAGTTTGACTCGCCTCTCGTCCTGCTCTCGGGCTGCGTGGGTTTCGGCGAGGAATACACGCGGGTGCAGGGTTTTTCCAACCGTGACGTGGGGGCGGTCTGCCTGAAAGGCACGACCGGGGAACCGCGCCCGGGCAATCCGCCACATCGTGTCTGTGAAACGCCGATGGGCATGATAAACGCTATCGGCCTGCAAAACCCCGGGGTGGATGCGGTGGTCAAAGATATCCTGCCCACGCTGGATTTTTCCGAGACCCGTTTCATCGCCAATGTCTCCGGCTCCACGGTCGAGGAATACGTAGAAGTGGCGCAGCGTTTTGAGGATTCACCCGTCGACGCTATCGAAATCAATATCTCCTGCCCCAACGTCAAGGAAGGCGGCATGGCCTTCGGCAACGATCCAGACATGTCGGCGAAGGTGGTGGCGGCGGTACGGGCCGTCACCCGCAAGCCCCTGATCACCAAGCTCTCCCCCAACCAGACCGACATCGCCGAGAATGCGCAACGCTGTATCGAGGCGGGTACGGATGGCTTTGCCGTAATCAACACCCTCATGGGCATGGCTATCGATATCGAATCTCGCACTCCCATCATCGGCAACAATCAGGGCGGGCTGTCCGGCCCTGCGATCAAGCCGGTAGCTCTGCTCAAGGTGCATCAGGTGTATCAGATCTGCCGCGAGCACGGCATCCCCATCATCGGCCAGGGCGGCATCGCCAGCGCCGAAGATGCGCTGGAATTCCTGATTGCCGGCGCCTCGGCCATTGGTATCGGCACCGCCCTGTTCTACGACCCCCTTATATGCCCGAAAATCAACGCGGGCATCGCCGACTACCTAAGAACCCACGGCCTCAGCAATGTAGCCCAGCTCACCGGATCGTTGAGCCTGAATTAGAGCTCTGATCCAGAAACATCTGACCGCCATGGCGGCTCCCAATGCCTGGTTCGCCTGTAGCGAGTAGCTAGTGGCTGGGTACGCCGCTTTTCCCAGCCACCAGCCACTAGCTACCCGCTACTGATTCCTAAAGATTGACACCTGCCCGCCGATAAAACCCTCAGCTTAATTAGCAACTTATCGACGATGAGGCCCCATGTCAGCCGTACCCCGCAAGAAAATCCGCCTTGGCGATCTGCTGGTCGCCAACCAGCTCATCAGTGAAGAACAGCTGGTGCAGGCGCTGGCCGATCAGAAAAAAACCGGCAAAAAACTCGGCCGCACCCTGATCGACAACGGCCTGGTCTCCGAACAGCAGATACTGGAATTGCTCTCCGCCCAGCTCAAACTGCCCTTTATCGATCTCAGGCAGTTCAACTACGAGGCCGACACCATCCGCCTGATCCCGGAAACCATGGCCCGGCGCTACCGCGCCATTGCGCTGAAAGAAAACCCCGATGGCTCGTTGCTGGTGGGCATGAGCGATCCGACTGACATTTTCGCCTACGATGAGCTGAGCAAACGGCTAAAGCGGCCCATCCAGCTGGCGGTAGCGCGGGAAGCCGAAATCCTGAGTACCGTTGACAGCATCTACCGGCGCACGGCCGACATCAGCAATCTGGCCGAACAGCTGGGCGATGAACTGGGTGAAACCGACATCGATCTCAGCCAGATGCTGCAGAACGAGGATCTGGCCAATGCCCCGGTAGTCCGATTGCTGCAGACTATTTTTGAAGACGCCATACAGATTGGCGCCTCCGATATTCATATCGAACCGGATGAAAACGCGCTGCGCATCCGCCAGCGCGTAGATGGCGTGCTGCAGGAACAGGTAATGAATGAGCGCCGTATCGCCACGGCGGTGGTTTCACGGCTGAAGCTCATGGCCGGGCTGAATATTTCCGAGCGTCGCATTCCTCAGGACGGCCGTTTCAATATTCGTGTACGCGATCATTCCATCGATGTGCGCCTGTCCACCATGCCCATCCATGATGGCGAATCCGTGGTCATGCGCCTGCTGGATCAGTCCGGCAATCGACTGGATCTGGAACAACTGGGCATGGAAGGCGCGCTGCTGGAAAATTTCCGCAATCAGATCCGCCGTCCCTATGGCATGGTGCTGGTCACCGGACCCACCGGCAGCGGCAAAACCACCACCCTCTATGCTGCGCTATCGGAGCTGAACAAGTCGAGCAAGAAAATCATCACCGTGGAAGATCCGGTGGAATACCGCCTGCCGCGCATCAACCAGGTGCAGGTCAATTCCCAGATCGATCTCACCTTCGCCCGGGTCTTGCGCACCGCCCTGCGTCAGGATCCGGACATCGTTCTGGTCGGCGAAATGCGTGATCAGGAAACCGCCCAGATTGGCCTGCGTGCAGCTATCACCGGCCACATGGTGCTCTCCACCCTGCATACCAACAATGCTATCGCCAGTGTCAGCCGCCTGCTGGATATGGGCGCCGAAGGCTACATGGTGGCCTCCGCCCTGCGCGCAGTACTGGCGCAGCGGCTGGTGCGCAAGCTCTGTGACAGCTGCAAAACACCCTATTCCCCGATCGCAGCAGAACAGACCCTGATCCGTAATCTGATTGGCCAGGACATGAAGGGCGTGCCGTTCTACCAGGCGCGCGGCTGTCCACACTGCAACAATACCGGCTACCGCGGCCGGGTTGGGGTATTCGAGTTCCTGGAAATGGATGAAGAACTGGCCGACACGCTGCTGCGTAATGACGGCATCGCCTTCGCCAGAAAAGCGCGCGCCAGTAAAAACTTTCGCCCCTTTGCTCTGCACGCCATCGACCATGCCTGGCAGGGCATCACCAGTCTGGAAGAAGTGGTACGGGTAACCGGCGCCGCCGAAGAACTTGATACGACTCCCCATATGGCGCCCGCGGCGCCCAGCCAAAATTCCAGCCACGGATAAAGTAGCATGCCGTTTTTTCAGTACCGGGGACGTAATGCACAGGGCGGCGCGATCAGTGGCAATGTCGAAGCGGCCTCGGCCAGCGCCGTCGCCTCCCAGCTGTTCAACACCGGCATTACCCCGGTGTCCATTGAAGAGGTGCAAAAATCAACCGGCTTCGATGATCTGCTCTACCAGTGGCGGTTGCGCAAAAAACCGGAGCTGGATGATCTGATTCTTTTCGCACGCCAGTTCTACACCCTGATGCGCGCCGGTGTGCCCATCATTCGCGCCATCAACGGCCTTGCCGAGACTACCCGCAACCTGATGCTCAAAGAGGCCCTGAAGGATGTGCTGGGTGAACTGGAGGCCGGGCACGAACTTTCCGCCGCCATGACTCGGCACCCGAAAATCTTTTCTTCCCTGTTCATCAACATGGTGCGTGTGGGTGAAAACAGTGGTCGGCTGGATGAGGTTTTCCTGCAGATAGCCGGCTATCTGGAACGCGAAAAAACCACCCGCGACCAGATCAAATCCGCCATGCGCTACCCCAGTTTCGTGATCATTGCCGTAGCCGTCGCCATGTTCATCATCAACCTCTGGGTGATCCCGACCTTCGCCAAAGTCTTCAGCGGCTTTCATGCCGAGCTGCCCCTGCCGACGCAGATCCTGTTAATGGTATCGGACTTCACCGTAGCTTACTGGATGCACATTTTGGCCGCGTTGTTCCTCGCCAGTCTGGCTCTGCGCCATTACCTTAATACCAAAGACGGCCGTTATCGCTGGGACAGGATTAAACTCCACGTTCCGATCATCGGCAGTATCCTGCTGCGCGCCACACTCTCTCGCTTTGCCCGCGCCTTCGCCATGTCGATTCGCTCGGGCGTGCCGCTGGTGCAGGCGTTAATGCTGGTCTCACGCGCAGTGGACAATGCCTTCATCGGCCAGGCGGTGCTGGAGATGCGTAACGGCGTTGAGCGCGGCGATACGCTGACCCGCACAGCCTCCTCCAGCAGGATGTTTTCGCCACTGGTGCTACAGATGATGGCGGTCGGCGAGGAAACCGGCTCGGTGGATGATCTGCTGGAGCAGGTATCGGACTTCTATGATCGGGAGGTGGACTATGATCTGCAAAGCCTGACCGCCAAAATCGAACCTGTCCTGATCATCGTCATCGCCGGGATGGTGCTGGTGCTGGCGCTGGGCGTGTTCCTGCCCATGTGGGACCTGATCAATGTGGCTAAATAGGGACGAGGGACGAGTGGCGAGGGACGAGGAAAACCCTCCTGCCTGTTTGTGTATTTTTGCCACAAGGCCAGTTTGCGCTGCTGAATCGGAAAAATGTGCATCACCCGCCGCACACAACACCACCCCGTCCCTCGCCACTCGTCCCTCGTCCCTTGTCAATGCCTCCGGCTTCACCCTGCTGGAACTGGTGGGGGTGATCATCATCATTTCCATTTTAGGCCTGTTTGCGCTGGATCGTTTCTGGTCTCTGCGGGTGGCGGCTGAACGCGCCGCCGTGCAACAGGTCGTTGGCAATATCCGCAGCGCCCTGGGGCTGGAAGTCGCCCGCTATGCCCTCGAAAATCGACTGGCCGAGCTGCCCCGTCTTGATGGCAGCAACCCCATGCTGCTGCTGGCGCAGACACCCACTGACTATCTCGGCAAACTCTCGCCCAACCCGGCCAGCGTTGTCGAAGGAAGCTGGTACTTTAACCCCGACTCAAAAACACTCAACTACCGCGTGATTTACGCCGAAAATTTTGACCCCGGCCTCGACGAACCGGCACATGTTCGCTTTCGGATCACGCTCATCTACCGTGACCTCAACGATAACCAGCGCTTTGATCCTGGGCTGGATGCTATCAGCGGCCTTGATCTTGTCAGCCTGGCGCATTAGAAGATGGGTTTCACTTTGTTCTACCCATCCTACAGTGCGCAATAAAAACGCAGGAGGGGTAGGACAAAGTGAGCCCCATCAACCCTGATAATTCAAAAATACCCTGCCTTAACATGGAATTAAGCACGAATTATCAGGTTTTTACTTAACCCTCCGGAAAAATGGCCGATAACCTCCCCAGCAAACACCATTTTTTGAAGTTCGCGAGCCGCAATAGCGCGCAAATCGCGAAACAGGAGTCTTAGATATGAAAAGCAGACAAACGGGTTTTACCCTTATTGAGCTGGTGGTGGTGATCCTGATTCTGGGCATTCTCGCCGCCACCGCCCTGCCACGATTTTTGAATGTAAACACCCAGGCGCATGAGGCCGCTGTGGCCGGCGCCGGCGGTGCTTTTGGCGCGGGTGTGGCATTGGCGCGAGCCGCCTGGATTGCAGAGGGTAATACGGGTGCAGTCGATAATCTGGCTTCTTTTGGCGCCAGCGATGTCGATACCAATATCAATGGCTGGCCGGTGGGAACAGATGATAGCAACGCACTAACCACGGCGGATATTTGTGTCATCGTCTGGAACAGCCTTATGCAAAATCCACCGACTGTTGCTACCGCAGCTGGCTCTGACTATCTGGCCACACATGATGGTGCTACGGCATGTACTTATACCTATCAGGGTGATGGCTCTGGTGGTATGTGGATTATTTACGAGTCAGCAACAGGCGCCGTTTCCGTAGACAGCATAATCTAATTTTTAAACGCTGAATTTGTAAAAAACGCCGGGCTTTCCCGGCGTTTTCAATTACCCGCGATGAAACGATCATTAAAACAGATATCAGGCTTCACCCTGGTCGAGCTGGTGGTGGTGGTTTTACTGATTGGCATCATCGGCTTCGTCGCCGGGCCACGCTTTGTCAAAACCGACGCCTTTGCAGAACGCCGCGCGGCCGATGAAATCCTCTCCGCCCTGCGCTTTACCCAGCAGATGGCCATGGCCCGCGGCGGCGGCATTCAGCTGGTGCTTACAGGCAACAGTTACACGGTTGAAGAAACCGACGGCACGCCCCTGCAGAGTCCGGATCGTTCCGGTGTCTATAACAAAAATCTTCCCAATGGCGTTACCGCCGGCACTATTACGCTCGCCTTCGACGGCCTCGGCCAGCCCGTGCCCAATGCGGATGCCAGCATCACCATTGGTAGTCTTTCAATTACCGTTGAAGCGGATACCGGTTATGCGCACTTTTAATGAAAGTAGCGAGTGGCGAGTGGCTGGTAGCGAGGGAAACCCCTTTTCTCATTTATCTTCTTTTATATCGAGACCTGCCTGTTCCAATAAACAAAAAAAAGGTGCTCCACAATTTAACCGCACTAGCTCTTCCTCGCTACTAGCCACCAGCCACTCGCCACTCAAAGTGACTGGCGTCACCCTGATAGAAATGGTGATCTTCATCGTTATCGTCGGCATTGCCGTCACTGCCGTGATGACCGTTTACATTAACATCGGCCGTACCGGCGCCGATCCCATGGTTCGCATTCGCGGCATCGAGCTGGGCCAGTCCATGCTCGAGGAGATCCTGCTCAAGGCTTACGATAACAGCACGCCTGCAGGCGGCGATTGTGTGCAGTTTAGCTCCGGCAGCCGTTGCAGCAGCGGTCCTTCGGCCACCGCACAGTCCGCCGCCGGCTTCGGCAGTGACGGCGAGACCCGCGCGACCTTCAATGATGTCGACGACTATCACGATATAGCTTACTGCGGCACCGGTGTCAGTGCCGCCGATACCGCCTGCAGCGCCGTCTGTCAGCCACTGCTGGATGATGCCGGTAATGACATTTCGGCTAACTATGCCGGTTATGCTGTTTGCATTCAGGTTGGTTTCGCCGGCGCTGAGCTCAACAACACATCTCCGGCTGATGTCAGCGTGCTGGCCAACGATGGCAAACGCATCGACGTCATCGTTACCGATCACCTCAACAGCCGCTACCTGCTCAGCGCCTACCGGTTGAATTTCTGATGAACATCAAGGGACGAGGGACGAGGGACGAGTGGCGAGGAAACCCAGGGTTTCTCCGGCTATTTGATTCTGCGCTTTGTAACAAGCATAGCCGCACGAAACCACGCATGTTGGGCTTCGCCTTGCTCAGCCCAACCTATATTACTGCAAAGTGCCGAGGAACACCCCGGTTTCCCTCGTCACTCGTCACTCGTCCCTCGCCCCTGCGCATGCATGGTTTTACTTTAATCGAACTGGTCGTCGCCATCACCCTGCTGGGTATCGTCGGCAGCATGGCCGCGGTGTTCCTGGGCAATACTCTGGAAGGCTATTCGGCGCTCAATCGGCACAATGATCTGCAGACCAGCCTGCGCATGGCGGTGGAGCGCATCAGTCGTGAGCTGCGTCACGCCCTGCCCAACAGCGTCTGTACCGATGATGGCAGCGGCTGCAACAATCCCGGCAGTATTGTTTATTTTATTCGCACCATAGATGCCGGTGAATACCAGACACGCAGCGGTAATTATGCAGGCGGTCAGGCGCGCGCGCCCCTGCCAGTTACCCCGGCTTCCACCAGCAGCTTTGATGTGCTCTCGGGTAACACTATCAATGCAACTGCCGGGCAATGGGTGGTGGTGTACAACACAGACAATGCCGACATCTACAGCAGCGGCAACCGCCGTCAACAAATCAACGCCATCACCAGCAAGGATACCGACGGTGTGACGCCCGATGATGTCAGCGTGATTCAGTTTGCCTCGGCGGTGAATTTCCCCACCCATTCACCCAGCCGCCGTTTTCATGTTATCGAAAACAATGCGATTATTTTTTACCTGCAGGGCACTGATCTCTACCGTGCACGAAGCAGCCTTGGCTCACCCGCCAGCGCCATTGCTGGAACAGAAAAACTGCTGCTACAGAATGTCAGCGCCTGCACCTTCACCTATCTGCCGGGATCGCTGTTGCGTTCCGGCCTGCTGCGTATCGACATCAGCGTTAACAACGGCACCGAATCCCTGCAAATGATCCACGAGGCACAGGTTTATAATGCACCTTAAATTCAGTGGCGAGGGACGAGGGACGAGGGGCGAGGTAAACCAGCCTTTGCCTCTTACCCCTTGCCCCCTATCCTTCGTCACTCGTCACTCGTCACTCGTCCCTGCGCGCGTACGCGCGCAAGGCGGATTCGCGATTGCGGCGGCTATTTTTCTGCTCGTGGTGCTGGCTTTGCTGGCTGCGGGTATGCTGCAGATCGCATCCACCAGCCACACCTCCCTGAGCCAGGAATACACGTCGGCGCGCGCTTATCTTGCCGCGCGCAGCGGCCTGCAGTGGGGGATGTATCAGGCTATTTATGGCGGCAACGGTAATGCCGTGATTACTTTTTCCAGTGGCGCGCTTGCCGGCGCCCAGGCAAGTATCGGCAGCAGTAATACAACTATTGATGGTGATACATTTTATATTATTGACGCCAGTGGCGTTTATGGCAGCAGTAGCGATGCCGAATACAGCCGGCGGCAACTGCGTCTGAGGTTTAATCCCTGATGTTACGCAATATTTTAATTCTCATCATGTTAATACTCCCACTGTCCGGGCAGGCGGCGCTGCTCATGCACCTGACCCTGGACAATACGCTCAATGATGCTTCCGGTAACGGCAACAACGGCAGCTTTCCCGGCGGCGGAAATAATCCGACCTATGCTCCGGCTGCCATTAATCAGGGGCTTAACTTTGATGGCGGCAATGATTACATCACCGCCAACGACTTTAACCCCGGCAGCAGTTTTACTGTTTCACTCTGGGTGCGACCTGATTCCTCTTCCGGCCTCGATACCTATATCGAACATGTGCCCAATAGTCAGCGCAACGACTTTTTTCTTGGTTATGACAATGCAGTCAATCAGATCGTCATTGAACTGGAAGACAACAACCGGTTTGAAGGCGGCGCCTGTGGCGATCCCAAATTCTGCACCGGTATTGCTCTGTCGCCCAATCGCTGGCATCACCTGACGGTGACCGTCACGCCCACAACCCTGACTCTGTACATTGATGGCGAACAGGCCTATAACGTCAGTCACAGCACCACGGTTGCCTTTAATCCCGGGATCTGGATGATGGGCGCGGACTCCGATTCCAATCCCAATACCCGCGCCAATAGCGATTACTTTGACGGCCGTCTTGATGATATTCGTGTTTACAATGAAATCCTGGATCAGGATGACATCAGCGACCTGATCGGTCTCAGGGGCTGGTGGAAACTCGACCAGTGCAGCCTGTCATCACCCGGCGATGTCATTGACAGCAGTGGTAATGGCAATAACGGCAATCCGATAAACGGCATCACCGTCGGCAGCGGACAGATTTGTAACGCCGGTAGTTTCGATGGCAGTAACGACTATATCGAGGTAGCCGATAACGCTTCACTGGATATTCCACAAAATCTAACCGTGATGGCCTGGATTCGTCCCGATGTAATTCCTGCAAGCGGTCTTAAATCCATCGTCTCCAAAGATGAAAATTATGAGTTTCACATCAACAGCGCCGGTCGTATTTACTGGTGGTGGCAAAACAGTAGTGGCGCGGTGCGCAGCTTTACTTCCTCGACCACGCTTGGCGCCAACAACTGGTATCACGTCGCTATAGTCTATGAGCCGGGCAGCCAGCGCATTCTTATCAACGGTGTGGTTCGTGGCAGTCGCAGCTATAACGAAACCCTGGTCAACAACAACGATCCTCTGCATATCGGCGCCGATCAGGGTTTTGCCGGTCGCGAATTCGATGGCCTGATTGATGAGGTCAAAATTTTCGAACGCGCCCTGAGCACCGAAGAAATCGGTGATTATTATTCCATCCCCGATCCTGTTGGCCGCAACTGTCCCACCTGTGGTGGCGGTGCGGCCAGCAGCATTATTCTTTCTACCACCAGCACAGAAACCCTGGGCGGCCTGACCTTTACCGATGGCTCCCTGGCCGAATATGATCCCGTTACCGACACCGCCAGCCTGTTCTTTAATGAAACCCTGTTCGCCGGCGGCGAAGATGTTAATGCTGCACATGTGCTGGCCAATGGCAATATCATTCTTTCCACTACCGGCAGCGCCACACTGGGCGGCCTGAGCTTTACCGATGGCTCGCTGGTCGAATACAACCCCGTCACCGATACCGCCACCCTGTTTTTTGATGAGAACCTGTTTTCCGCCAATGAAGACATCGATGCTGTCTACGTGATGAGTAACGGCCATATTATTCTTTCCACCACCGGTAGCGCGACACTGGGTGGCCTGAGCTTTAGCGACGGCTCTCTGGTTGAATATGATCCGGTGGCAAATACCGCGAGCCTGTACTTTAATGAATCAAATTTTTCCGGTGGTGCAGATATCAACGGGGTGCATGTGCTCAGTAATGGCAACATCCTCATTACTACCGATCGCACAGAGACGCTGGGCGGGCTGACTTTCAGCGACGGTTCCATTGCCGAATACAATCCTGCAACCGATACAGCAACGCTTTACTTCAATGAAACCCTGTTTAGCAACGGCGCAGATATCAATGCCATTACCCTCCAGCCTGCGTCCATCCAGCTCGATCACATTATGATTGAACATGACGGCAGCGCCCTGACCTGCGAACCTGAAAACATCACCATCCGCACCTGTGCCGATGCCGCCTGCACAACCCTGTACACCGGGGATGTCAGCATCAGCCTGAGTCCGAGCGGCTGGGTCGGCGGTGACACCCAGACCATTACCGGCGGCAGCGCCACCCTGCAACTGCGCCACACCACCGCGGAAACCATTACCCTGAATGTAACCAGTTCCGCACCCGGCGCCAGCTTCTCGCCGGTATGCCTGAACACGGCCGACAGCTCCAGCAGTTGCAGCCTGACCTTTTACGATACCGGCTTTATCTACAGCATTCCGACCCAGATTTCCTGCGCCACCTCGGCCAGTATCACGGTAAGTGCAGTACGCAAGGACGACACGTCGCAACAGTGTGTACCTTCGTTTGCCAACCGTAATGAAACCATTAATTTCTGGACCGTGTATGAGAGTCCTGGAACGGGAACTAATGTATTGACCTTGAACAACGGCAGCGCCGACTATGTGCTGGCAACCAGCTCACCCGGCACAGGCGTACCGCTGAGTTTCGATGCCAACGGTCAGGCGACCATACAGGTTACTTATCCCGATGCCGGGCGATTAACTTTGCATAGCAGCTTTACCGGTACAGGCGCTGAGTCAGGTTTAAGCATGACGGGAGCAGCAACCTATGTCACAAAACCCGCCATGTTTTATGTTTATATCGACGAGACCATTGATTCAAATTCAGCCTGTGACCCGGTCAGTGATTTATCCGGGAATTTATGCACAAAATTTAAGATGGCCGGCGAGCTGTTTCAGTCTCTTAAAGTGCGCGCGGCCTGTGCGGACAAAACCATTACACCCAATTTTGCATATGACGGCAATATTGGCTTAACCGTCAGCGCCGTTTCCCCGACAGGCGGGGCAACCGTCAGCCTCGGGGCAAACAGCGCCAACATTACCAGCGGCGGTGAAACCACCGTCGCAGATCAAAGCATTTCGGAAGTCGGCGCCTTTACCATCACCGCCCTCCCCACATTACCCGCCCCCGGCTATCTGGGTGAAACAGCCATTGGTGACGACACAGCGAACAAAAGCGACAACATCGGTCGCTTCTATCCGGCCAGTTTTGCTGTCACGCGCCAGCAGGGCTGTGATACCGACGGCTTCACCTATTCTGGTCAGTCATTCGACCTGGTGACAATTACGGCTCTCAATCTCACCGGGAGTCCCACTCAAAATTATGCGGGTGTTTTTGTACAATCGCCGAAAATTTCCAATAACGGCGACACCAGTCAATTTGCCAATAACGTTTTCACTGCCTCCGATTTTTCCGCGCTCGATGGCAGCGCTTCTCTCTACAATGTCACCTACACCTTTGCCAACAAGGACGCCCCGGAAGAAATTTTTCCCCTGTATGTCGATGATGACGATGGCGTTAACGGGAGCTCAGTGCAAAATGTAACTATCCGCAGCGGCCGCCTGAATATCGAAAACGCCTTTGGTTCCGAACTGGATGATCTGGCCGTGCCCGTGAGTGTGCAGTATTTCGACGGCAACGGTTATGTGACCAATACGCTTGATAGTACTTGCACGAGTATTTCACTAACGCTGTCTGATCCGGACAGCAGTGATGCGCTTACCAATGGCGCCGGCGACAGCGCCGGCCAGACCTGTATCTGGGATGATGATGCTGAAAGCGGCAGCAGCAATTGCAGCGCCGGCAGCCTGCTGCCTGGCCCGGTCTCAGAACAGTTTGCCGAACCCCCACTGGCCGGTAACTTCAATACCTGGCTGAAAGCCCCCGGCGCCGGCTACACCGGCAATATGGATATCAATGGCACGGCACCGGTATGGCTGCAATATGACTGGACGGGTTCAGGTTTGAGTAACCCGAGTGGGCGGGCCAGCTTCGGCCTGTTCCGTGGGGATGATCGGATTATTTACTGGCGGGAACAGTTTTGAGATATTTTGCAGAGAAGATTTATAGTTGATGGGTTTTACTTCGTTCTACCCATCCTACGAGATAGGATAAAAAAGTAGGATGGGTAGAACGAAGTGAAACCCATCATTTGCGAATCTCCGTGCTGGAGAATTTTTTAACCTCAAAGATCCTCCGTTCCCAGTTCCTTGATCTTGCGGGTCAGGGTGTTACGGCCCCAACCCAGTAGTTTGGCGGCATCCTGCCGGCGACCGCCGGATTTTTTCAGCGCCGCTTCAATCATGACTTTTTCATATTCCGGTGTGGTGGTTTCCAGTATCCCGGTCGCGCCCTGGGCCAGCTGCTGTTCCACCCAGCTGCGCAGCGCCTCCGCCCAGCTGGAATCCTGCCGGGCCACCCGGCTTTCATCTCGCAGTTCAGGCGGCAGGTCATCCATGTGCACAACCTGACCCGGTGACATAACCGTTAACCAGCGACAGGTGTTTTCCAGCTGGCGAACATTGCCGGGCCAGTCGAGCCGACAAAGATAGGCCTTGACCTCCTCATCCAGTGTTTTGACCTCGGCATTCAGCTCTTCCGCCGCCTGCGCCAGGAAGTGTTTGGCCAGCAGGGGAATGTCTTCACCGCGTTCGCGCAGGGCGGGGATGTGAATACGAATCACATTCAGGCGATGAAACAGATCTTCACGAAAACCACCCTGCTTGACCCGTTGTTCAAGGTTCTGGTGGGTCGCAGCGATAATACGCACATCCACTTTCACCGGGCTGTGTCCACCAACGCGATAAAACTCACCATCGGCCAGCACCCGCAGCAGGCGGGTCTGTAATTCGGCCGGCATGTCGCCGATTTCATCCAGAAACAGGGTGCCGCCATTGGCCTGTTCGAAGCGTCCCTGACGGCCGCTCTGGGCGCCGGTAAAAGCGCCTTTTTCATGGCCGAATAATTCAGATTCCAGAAGATCACGGGGAATGGCGGCCATGTTCAGGGCAATAAAGGGCTTCTCGACGCGCGGGCTGTGCTGGTGCAGCGCCTTGGCCACCAGTTCCTTGCCTGTGCCGGACTCGCCATTGATCAACACCGTAATATTGGAGCGTGACAGACGACCAATGGCGCGAAATACTTCCTGCATGGACGGGGCTTCACCGATGATCCCGGTTTCATCTTTATGACTGTCGAGGTTACTTTCCGAAACTTCCCGGTGGTGAATCACCGCTCGGCGTGTCAACTCAACCGCATCATCCACATCAAAGGGTTTGGGAAGATATTCAAATGCACCGCCATGATAGGCGGATACGGCGCTGTCCAGATCGGAGTGCGCGGTAATGATGATCACCGGCAGATCGGGATGCCGGCGGTGGATCTGGCTAAGCAATTCCAGACCATCCATGCCGGGCATGCGAATGTCACTGATGATGGCATCCGGCTCATCACGTTCCAGATCTTTTAATACGCTGCCGGCATTTTCATAGGTTTTGACTTCCATCTCCGCCTGTTTCAATGCCTTTTCCAGCACCCAGCGAATGGACCGATCATCATCCACTACCCAGATTGTTTCCTTACTCATATTTTACTCACTGCTTTCAATTGGTAACAAAATAGAAAATGTCGTCTGCCCCGGCTCGCCCTGATATTCAATCACGCCACCGTGCTGTGCGATCAAAGACTGGGCGATAGACAGCCCCAGTCCACTGCCGTTCGCCCGCCCTGTCACCATGGGGAAAAATATCTTTTCTTTCATCTCATCACTGATGCCGGGGCCGTTATCAATGATGTCAATCCGCGCCACCAGATTATGGCGATTCTGGCCAATGGTAAATTTACGCTCTACGCGGGTGCGTAAAATAATCGTGCCTCTGTCAACCAGCGCCTGACAGGCATTGCGAATAATATTCAGCAAGGCCTGCACCAGTTGATCCATGTCGGCATCGACATCCGGAATGCTGGGATCATAGTCTCGCTGCAGGCTGATTCGCTCATCAACTTCAACGCTAACCAGATTACGCACCCGCTCCAGAACTTCATGGATATTAATGCGGCTTTTCACTGGTAACGTATTTGGCCCCAGCATACGATTGAGCAGGTTTTTGAGACGATCCGCTTCACTGATAATGACCCGGGTGTATTCTTTCAGGTCCTCGGTATTCAGCTGTTTTTCCAGCAGCTGCGCCGCGCCCCGCAAACCACCCAGTGGATTCTTAATCTCATGCGCCAGCCCGCGCAACATTTCACGTGTAGCCGTCTGTTGCGCCTGCCGGTTTTCTTCCCGGGCAATACGCAGCAGACTGTTAATCGGCGTCAACTCCAGCAACAGTTCCGGCTCCTCATCGGCTTCAATCAGGGGGATAACGGTAAAGTCCACCACCAGCTCCTCACCATGGGCCATGCTCAGCATCATTTCATGGCGAGTAAAGGGATGGCGACTATGCAAAGCCTCTTCTAACGCCGGCATAATCGGGGACTCAAGCTGAATCAGCTCTGAAAAATGCTGCCCCAACAAATGGCGCGCACTAATCCCAAGCAGCAACTCTCCGGCCGGATTAATGAAAATCAGCGTGAACCGGGTATCAAACAATAAAGTTGCGACACTCAGTCCTTCCAGCACCCGTTGTTGAATTTGCACTTTGGAGACCATAACCAAATCCATGAATCATGTGTAAGCAAGAACCAAACCAGCACCCCGGCCACGCACAAAAAAACAGCATATCCCGCGCTGAATGCACAATTTTATAAAGGGAAACAATCGCTTAATGAGGGCCAGGAGACGCTGCAAATCGCTGGCCGCACCCTTACCGGGCTAATTGCAGCAACGACCCTGGTTAATCATAGCGCATCTGCAACCGGCGCGCACAAAAATGGTGCGTCCCAGGGTTTGATCTAAGAACATCGGGGAACCTCGCTTTTCGCTCAGGGTGCAACGGGGGTGGGTGCGTAAATATTTTCCCCGCCGAGCGAAACGCGCAGGATGTGGAAAGAAATCACGGGGGTTTCGATGGCAACCTTGCCATCGAAATCAATCACACGAAGTTGAAGCTGGTGAGTGCCCCGATCCACATTTTTCAGATTCAGCGTTAAGCCGTTTGCGTTGGGCACTTCTTTACCATCCAGCAACCACTGGAGATGATGTTCAAGATCGGGCTGCAGGGGGGGTAATAGTTCGCCTTTGGCCGTGAAGTCACCGTTATTACTACGAATGCCTTCATCATCCTGCGGTGACAGAATACGGATACTTTCATATTTGAATGGCTTCGCCGTTGCAGCCGTGGACTGGCTGACTGGCGCCGGGACGAGCGGCGGCAGGCTAATAGACTGCAGCGGTTTCAGTTTGATGGGTTCGGCTGTTTCGTCCTGAGGCACATCAGAATATTCCACACTGCCATCCGGGTTTACTTTTTTGTAGACCTTCGATGCAGCAGACAGAGACAGGCTCAGGCTGATAAACAGAATAAAAAGTATCTGACGCATGCAGCCAGCATAGCCCAGGATGAAATAAAGATACAGGGAGCATTTCGCATTGTTCAGCGCAAATCTGAAAGGGGAATAAAAAACGCCCCTGTTTGGGGCGTTTTTTTGTCTCTGTTACCGGCTTTGCATCAAAGCGAGTAGTACATGTCGAACTCAACCGGATGTGTCGTCATACGCATGCGGGTAACTTCTTCCATTTTCAGTTCAATGAAGCCATCGATCATATCGTTGGTGAAGACATCACCGGCGGTGAGGAAGGCGCGATCCGCATCCAGATTTTCCAGGGCTTCTTCCAGTGAAGCACAAACTGTTGGAATGTCCTCAAGCTCTTCCGGAGGCAGATCGTAGAGATCCTTATCGGCCGCCTCGCCGGGATGGATCTTGTTCTGAATACCGTCAAGGCCGGCCATCAACATGGCAGAGAAGCACAGGTAAGGATTGGCCGTCGGATCCGGGAAACGCACTTCGATGCGACGTGCTTTGGGACTGCTTACAAACGGGATACGAATAGATGCGGAGCGGTTGCGAGCCGAGTAGGCCAGCAGTACCGGCGCCTCAAAACCGGGCACCAGACGTTTGTAGCTGTTGGTGGAGGAATTGGTTAAAGCATTGAGCGCCTTGGCATGTTTGATAATGCCGCCAATGTAGTACAGGGCAGTTTCAGACAGACCACCGTATTCATCGCCAGAGAACAGGTTCTGTCCGTCCTTGGCCAGAGACTGATGCACGTGCATGCCGTTACCGTTGTCACCTACCAGCGGTTTGGGCATGAAGGTTGCGGTCTTGCCGTAGATGTGGGCAACATTGTGTACGCAGTATTTCAGAATCTGGTTGCCGTCAGCGCGTTTGACCAGGGTGTTGAACAGGGTGCCGATTTCGCACTGTCCGGCGGTGGCGACTTCGTGGTGATGCACTTCAGTTTCCAGCCCCATTTCCTCCATGGCCAGACACATGGCGGCGCGCAAATCGTTGAGCGAATCGACCGGCGGCACCGGGAAATAACCGCCCTTAAGTCCGGGGCGATGGCCGATGTTGCCGTCTTCGTAGGTTTTTTCCGAGTTCCACTCGGCTTCTTCGGAATCCACCTTGTAGAACGCGCCGCTCATGGTCGCGCCCCAACGAACATCATCAAGAACGAAGAATTCCGGCTCCGGACCGAAGAACGCGGTATCGGCAATGCCGGTAGATTTCAGATAAGCTTCGGCGCGCCTGGCTACAGAGCGGGGATCGCGTTCATAACCCTGGCCGGTAGCAGGCTCGATGATGTCACAAACCAGGATCAGGGTCGGCTCATCAGTAAACGGGTCCATCACCGCGGTATCGGCATCCGGCATCATAATCATGTCGGACTCGTTGATGCCCTTCCAGCCGGCGATGGAGGAACCATCGAACATCTTGCCTTCGGTAAACAGATCTTCATTAATCGTGTGAGCAGGGACAGACACATGCTGTTCCTTGCCAATGGTATCGGTGAAACGAAAATCAACGAACTTGACGCCGTTGTCTTTTATCATTTTCAAAACTTTATTGGACATTACTCTCAATCTCCCGCTATTTATAAAGAATAGCCGCCAGACGACTGGCAACCGGAATGCAAATTTTTGTGCTCATATGGTGCATGAAATATGCCACCATACAAGCCATTGATTTAGATAGATAAGCTCCGAACCAGGCAGAAAATACGCACCACTATTGTTCACGCCGCCTGCTAGATGTTCCCTTTCGGTGCATTAATGAAAGCGCAGGTGTACGGATTCGATCTCCTCTCGTTCAGCCAGCGGCCTGACAAACTGTTCCTGCAGACTCGCCGGGCTGACGCCTTCTTTCAGCGCAGACAGCGGCAACAGCAATTCTATCCTGATTTTACCCTCAAGGTAATGCAGGCTCATGTGATCAATATGCCGGGCAGCCGGAATATGAGCCCAGCATGGCCGCAATTGCTGCTCCAGCTCTGTGCGCTGGGGCAGGTTGGCCCGGAATTGAAAATGCTCATCATCTTCCGGATCTATGTGTACCATGACATCCGCTACTTCTTCAATTTCTTTTATCAATTTAAGGCGTACGCTTTCACTGATGTAGTGGGCCTCGGACACACTCAACTCCGGATCCACCTGAATATGCACATCCACCAGGGCATCGGCGCCCATGCTGCGGGTGCGCAGGATGTGCAGAGAACGAACCCCGTCCACACTGAGAATACTTTGCCGGATCGCTTCCACCCGTTCCTGTTCCAGGCCGGTGTCGATCAGCTCTCGGAAACTGTGAAAAATGAGGTTCCAGCCTATTTTGGCGATCATCAGGCCTACACCCACCGCCGCGATAGCATCGAGATACTGGTAACCGGCCATGCTGCCGGCGATGCCCACCAGCACCACAACAGAGGAAATCGCATCGGAGCGGCTGTGCCAGGCATTGGCTTCCAGCATTTTCGACTTGTATTTACGCGCCACCACCATGGTGTACTGATAAATGGCTTCCTTGCTGACGACCGAAATCGCCGCCACCACCAGCGCCCAGAAGCCGGGCTTCATGAGACTCTCCGGCTCCAGCATGTGACTGACCGCATCCCAGGCAATGCCCGCCGCCGCCAGAATCAACAGCCCGCCCAGGGCCACGGTGGCAATGGTTTCAATCCGCCCGTGACCATAAGGATGATCCTCGTCGGCGTCCTCTCTGGCATGCTTTGCCGCATAGAGGACGACGAAATCTGTCGCCAGATCCGACAGTGAATGCACGCCATCGGCGATCAGCGCCTGAGAATGCGCGATGACGCCCATGACTATTTTCGCCACCCCGAGAAGCAGATCGATAACCGAGCCAATCAGAGTAACGCGGACCGTCTCCCGATAGCGCCGTTCACTGGCCGAGTCCTCGATTTCAAAACGGGGATGTGTCATAGCACCGTCTCCTGGGCCATTACCTCGATGCGAATATGCACCTCGTCCCCGCGCTGCTCCGCCAGCAACACCCGATGACCATGCACCCGGCACCAGGCCGGCACATCATGCAGGGCGCCGGGATCGCTACACACCACCTGCAGGATCTCGCCCACCGCCAGCTTTGCCACGGCGCCCTGCACCCGGATCACCGGCATCGGACAGAGCAGACGGCGGGCATCCAGGTGGTGCTCAGACATACCAGTCCTGAGGAATTTCATCCGCAGCCAGGGGTTTGACCGTCAGCGGCTGTGCGTGGCCATCCAGATCGGTAATTTCCATTTCTACTTCCCCGGCATCCCGACCCTGACCGAAACGCGCACTGATGCGCGCGGCCAGTAATCGATCGTCCTCATCAACGGCGCCGTCGATCAGCACCAGCGGACCACTGTGACTTTTGCACTGCAGGTGCGCGAACTGTTTGCGATAGCCTTCGAGAAAGCGGGTCTCGCCTTCCTCGCGCGCGATGATCAGCTTGAAATGGGGGCGGGGGCGCAGATGTCGGCCTACCTTGAGCAGCATGATGTCATCAAACTCATAATCACGCGAGGAGCGGTGAGCCCACATATCCACCAGTTTATCGGAATAGGCCTTGTCGGTGAGAAAGCAGCAGCCGCCGGCCGGCTGGGAATAGTCTTCGAAACCGAACTTTGCCGCCAGCTCTATCTGTGGCTTGCGGCTGCGGCCGCTGAAATCATACAGCTCTTCTCGGCGCACCCAGCCTTCGCGCTCCGGCCGGGTTTCCGGCAGGTTAAGCGCCGAGAGCGGGCGCAGCAGTAGATCACCGGCGCCGGATTCGCGCTGAATCACCGGCATGGTGTCCCGACGCTGGGACATGGGCCGCTGACCCACCACTTCACCGGTGATGATAAAATCATAGCCGTGTTCCTGAATCCACTCATAGGCCTTGCGCACCATGAAGCCCTTGCAGTCCAGGCAGGGATTCATGTTCTGGCCATAACCGTGACCAGGATTGAGCAGCACCGACTTGTATTCCTCGATCACATCGACGATGTGCAGTTTTATGCCCAGCTGTTCGGCCACCCACAGCGCATTGTTGCGTTTGGGCTTTTGTTTGTCCTTCTTGCGAATCGCATGGGTGTGGCCCTCAACGCAGAAGCCGGTAAAAAAATTGATCCCTTCCACATGGATACCCTGATCCATGGTCACGCGGCTGGACAGCATGGAGTCCAGACCGCCGGAGATAAGAGAGATGGCTTTGCGTTGGCTGCTCATGAAAATGTCAAACGAGGTCTTGCTACAAAGCCGGGCAGCATAGCAGATCAGCGTCCTTTTTTCGCCCACTGCTGGAGCAGGATTCTACGTTTTTCCTGATCTTCCCGCGCAAGATCTTCCACCGCCTGATAAAAGGCCTGCAGATCTCCCTGTTTGGCCTTTAACAATTGCCTGAAGGCCGGCACATATTCATGGTAAGTGGCCACCAGGGCCAGGTGGGCATTGTTGAGATCCTGCGCCATCCAGCGATCATAGGCGGAAAAAGCCGGATCACTTTTTTTCAGCCCGGCAAATGACTGCTTAAACTCTAAAAAAATGCGTGCTTTTTCTTTTTGCTTATAGGTCTCATCCGTCTTTTGCCGATAAAGCCGCTGCAGTTTTTCCCGTGTCTGTAATAGCATCTGCCTGAAACGGGCATCACGCTTACGTTCCTCTAGATAGCGCTGATAGCGGACGCGGGACTGATCGCGCGCCAGAAACCAGCGACGCACACCTTCCTGTTCCACCGTGGTGGCAAAGGATTCATTGAAGGTGCTATCACCCTTGATAAACAGCTGCTGATGCGCCAGTTCATGGAAAATAATCCCCACCCGCCGCGCCTCGGAACGATAGAGCATGGTGTTGAGCAGCGGATCATCCGACCAGCCCAGGGTGGAGTAGGCGCGCGCGCCGGCCACCTGCACATCCAGTCCCTGCGCGCGCAGTGAATCCGCATACGTCTCGGCCTGCTCGCGCTGATAATAGCCCCGATAACTGATGCAGCCCACGAAAAGGAAACACCACTGTTTCGGCTGCAGCGAAAAGGGCGGGGCAGCCACCACATTCCATACTGCATACTCCCGCCCGAGATCGGCATAGTTGCGGTAGCTGTCATTGTCCGGCAGCCCAAGTTCCCGGCTGGCAAAATCCCGTGCTTCGCGCATGCTTTTTAGCCTGGCTCGAGTCTGCGCGGGCAGGGCCGGATCCGCCAGCACCGGATCAAGTGGGCGCTGCGCATTAAGCAATTGTGCATGACCGGAAAGCGCGCCCAGATAATAGCCCGCATTGCTGCAACCACCCAGCCATACCAGCAGTAGCGTAAGCAGGCCTTTTTTCAGCACGGCCTCTGATTTAGATATAAACTCTGATCTGTTTCTCAATCCCTGCCTGCCCCTGCCGATAAAACCACCATGGATAACCGCACCACAACCTGTTACCAGACCCTGCTGGACGACATCGTCCACAACATCAGCCAGATCATTCTTGGCAAGGAAAAAACCATTCGCCTGGCGCTAACCGGCCTGCTCTGCCGCGGCCACATTCTCATCGAGGATCTGCCCGGCGTGGGCAAGACCACCCTGGCGCATACGCTGGCGAAAAGTCTGGGCCTGCAATTCAATCGTATCCAGTTTACCAGCGATCTGTTGCCGGCGGATATTCTCGGCGTTTCGATCTTCGAGACGGGTAATCAGACCTTCCGTTTTCACCCCGGCCCCATTTTTACCCAGGTGCTACTGGCAGACGAAATCAATCGCGCCACACCGAAAACCCAGAGCGCCCTGCTGGAAGCCATGGAAGAACACCAGGCCACCATCGAAGGGGAAACCCGCCCTCTACCGGAGCCTTTTTTCGTTATCGCCACCCAGAATCCCGGTTTCCAGATCGGCACCTTCCCCCTGCCGGAATCCCAGCTGGATCGCTTTCTCATGCGTATCCGCCTGGGTTATCCCGACCCCAAAGCAGAGCGTGAACTGCTGACCAGCCGGGATCGGCAGGGCGAATTACAGCGTCTGAAAAGCTGCTTCGAAGCGAATGAGCTGGCAAACCTGCAACATGCCGTAGAAAGCGTACATGCCTCAGATGATTTGCTCGACTATGTACAGGCGCTGATCCATTTCAGCCGCCAGCCCGGTCACTACGCCACTGGTCTCTCACCCCGCGCCGGACTGGGTCTGTTGCAGGCCGCACGCGCATGGGCGCTGATGCACGGACGCAGCCATGTCCTGCCCGATGACGTCCAGGCCGTGCTGCCCAGCGTGGTCAATCACCGTCTGCAATCGGTCTCCAGTGCAGACGATACAGATACGGATGCGTTGAGCAACAAGCTCCTCAACGTGCCAATTCCCTGATCGCGATTCTGGATCAGGACCTTAACGTCATCGGCCTGTCATGCGCCCCCGAGTATTTTTTGATTCCCTCAGGCCCGGCCGTTTTTTTCATGGCGATGCGCCTGTTGCCAATGCCATCAACTTAAGCCGCCGCAATATTTATATCCTGCCGTCCCGCGACGGGCTGTTTTTTGCCGTGGTGCTGATCCTGATGCTGATCGGCTCGATCAATTACAACAACAGCCTGGGCTATCTGCTCTGTTTCCTGCTCGGCAGTCTAAGCATTGTCACCATTTTGCACACCTATAAAAACCTCTACCGACTCGAGATTACTATGGGTGAGATCAAACCGGTATTTTGTGCTCAGGACTTACACATCCCCCTGACAATTAACAATCTGGGTGGCCCGGCGCGCCGGGCCCTGCGTTTTGACTTTCCCGACGGTGAAATACCCGCCATTCATGACATCGCCGCCGACACACAGGCCAACATCATGCTCCGGTGCAAAACTCACCGCCGTGGGGTCATGAAACTTGAACGCCTGCGCATCTCCTGCCGCTTTCCCCTCGGTCTGTTCCAGACCTGGTCCATTCTGAATTTTGTCCAGACCGCACTGGTTTATCCACATCCAGCCGACGCTGACCGTTTGCCACCCGAGCACTCAGAGCAGGGCCACGGTGATGGCTGCCAGGGACAGGGCAGTGGTGACTTTACCGGCCTGCGCAACTATCACCCCGGCGATTCCCTGCGCCATATCCACTGGAAAGCCCTGGCCAAAGGACAGGGTCTGCTAAGCAAACAGTTTGCGGGTGAAAATACCCGGGAACTCTGGCTCGACTGGCGCAGCCTGCCACAGCTGGACAGCGAAGCACGCCTGTCCCAGTTAACCCGCTGGGTAGTGGATGCACATAAAAACGGTATTGCCTACGGCCTCTGGATCCCCGGGACTGAAATCACACCGGACAGGGGCGGGGCGCATCGGCATCATTGTCTGCGCCTGTTAGCCGAGTTTGGGCTGGCGGAGGCCGATTAACATGGCTTCGATGCGAACAAAAAAACTGCCGGCGGACATCGGTATCCTGCTGCTGTCGGTGTTGCTGGTCTGCCTGCCCCATCTTCTGCGCCTGCCGTTGTGGATTTCAACCCTCTGTCTGAGTCTGATCGTCTGGCGTTTTTTGCATGAAACCGGGCGAGCGCCACTGCCGGGAAAATACCTGCGCCTGTTCATGCTGCTGGCCTCACTTGGCGGCCTGTTTGCCAGCTATTCAACCCTGCTCGGCCGGACTGCCGGCAGCGCCATGCTGTTGTTGATGCTCTGCCTCAAGCTCCTGGAAATAAAAGGGCATCGTGATGTTGTTATTATTATCTACATCAGTTTTTTTATTCTCATCACCAGCTTCCTGTTTGATCAGTCCATCTATAGTGGCGCCTATATGCTGCTGCTGGTGTTAAGCCTGCTCAGCGCCATGATCGTTTACAACCACCCGACGACACAACAAAAACCACTGGCGCCGGCTTTACGACAAACAGCCGGTCTGGCCTTTAGCCTGATGCTGCAGGCCGTGCCGCTGATGCTGATGCTGTTTTTGTTGTTTCCCCGCCTGCCCGGCCCGTTGTGGAGTCTGCCTGAAGAGCCGCAGGGCGGCAGCACCGGTCTGGCTGATGAACTGGAGCCGGGGCGCATCAGCAACCTCAGTGATAATCACGCGGTCGCCTTTCGGGTGAAATTTGAAGCGCCGCCGCCTGGGCAGGAGCTGCTTTACTGGCGCGGTCCGGTGCTCTCACTATTCACCGGACGCAAGTGGAAAGTGCTCAGGGATGATTCTGTCTCCCGGCTTAATCTGGATGACATTCGTTTTTCTATTCCGCGTGACTATACGATTACACTGGAACCGCATAACCGGCACTGGCTGTTTGCGCTTGAAATGCCCGGCACCATTCCCGCTAACGCCTACCTCACACAAGACTTGCAGCTATTACAGACACGGCCGGTAGCCAATGTTACACGCTATAAAATGCGCGCTTATCTCGCTTACCAGCTGGATGCAAACAGCATTGTTAACCGTCATTATTATCTTCAGGTTCCCGAGCATGTCGCACCCAGAACCCGGCGCTTTGTAAACAGGCTGCGCGAACAATATGCTCAGGATGGACGTTTTATTAATTCGATTTTAAATTATTTCCGTGAACAAAATTTTATCTATACCCGTAAACCACCCAGGCTTGATGGTGACACGGTTGATGAATTTTTATTTTCAAGCAGGCGCGGCTACTGTGTGCACTATGCATCTTCTTTCGCGGTAATGATGCGCCTTGCCGGAATACCCGCACGCATCGTTAGTGGTTATCAGGGAGGTGAAATGAACCCTCTCTCGGATTACATGATCGTGCGTCAGTCCGACGCCCACGCCTGGGTTGAACTCTGGTTGCCGGGCAAGGGCTGGCTGCGTATCGACCCTACCAGCGTCATTCCCGATTCACGGGTTGAAGCAACACAAGATCTATTACGTCGTAAAGACGATCGCTCACGTGCTGCATTCAACCTGAAACAGGGCTGGTTCAGCAAAAGCCTGAGTAAGATGCGCTTTGCCTGGGACAGCCTGAACAACCGCTGGAACAACTGGGTGATAGGCTATAACGATAAACGGCAACAGTCCCTGCTTTCAAGCCTCGGTGCAGACAACCTTTCGATCTACCATCTGGCGCTGCTGCTGGGAATTGCCTTCAGCATAAGCCTTCTGTTTATTACCCTGTTCGTGTTTCGCCGAAGGCAAAGCAGGTTTAACCCGGTTCAGCAGGCTTATGCGCAGTTCTGCCACAAGCTGTCAGGCTGCGGCTTTGTCCGCAAACCGGAGGAAACGGCGCAGGATTATGCCCGTCGTGTTATCGAACTACGGCAGGATTTGCACAGTAGTGTGGATACTATCACTCAGCTTTATAATCACCTTCGCTATGCCAGAAAACCCTCTTCCCGATTAATTTTGCAATTCAGAAAGAAAATCAAACACTTTCACCCACGGAAAACGGAATAAGGCCGTGCTTAAATAAGCGCCAGCTTATATTAAATTTATGTATCGTTGACATAAATAAAAAACTTGGCTAAGCCGTCGGCAACTCTTTATATTTAGTCTAACCGTTTAGTTTAAAACCAGGGCAATGCGCTTAGTCATTATTTTCCGGGTTTGCCTTCATTTATGCGGATTAGCTGGTAACCAGTCATTCAGACATCTCAACTCAAGCGCCGCACGCAAAACATAAACCAGATAGAGAACAGGAAGACGATATGTTAGTAAAAGACATCATGAATACCAATGTAAAAGTAGCTACCCTTGCTACGCCTATTCGCGATATCGCTGTGATCATGTGCTTTAATAAAATCAGCGGCGTTCCCATTGTCAACGATAGCGACGAAATCATCGGCATCATTTCCGAGAAAGATGTACTTAACAGCATGTACCCGAAAGTGGATGAATACATGCAGATCGGCAGTTATGACTTTGAACAACTGGAGAATGGCTACACGGACATTCTTAATTTGCAGGTAAAGGATATTATGAAACCGGGCCTGTTTACGGTTTCGCCGGAAGAGCCCATTTTAAAAGCCGTGTCGATCATGTGCCTGAAAAAAATCCGCCGCATCCCGGTTGCCAAAGACAAAAAACTGATCGGCATTATCAGTATTGGCGACGTGCACAAAGCCATTTTTCAGAAGCATCTGGATGACAGCAGCAATGCCAATAACAACAGGCTGCAAGCGGCTTCCTGAGTGATGGGTTTCGCTTCGCTCTCCCCATCCTGCTCAATTTTCAGGCGTCCGTAGGATGGGTAGAGCGAAGCGAAACCCATCATTATTTACCGATACAGAAACTACTGAATATACGCCCGAGCAGATCATCACTGCTGACTTCACCGGTAATTTCCCCCAGCGCTTTCTGCGCCTGATGCAGTTCTTCGGCCAGCAGTTCCCCCGCAGCATAATCGCGTAACTGTGCAGCGCCCTTTTCAATAAACAGGCGCGCCTGCTCCAGCGCCCGTAAATGGCGGCGGCGCGCCATGAACAGACCCTCAGGCGAAGCAGCGCTATTGAAACCCACGCAGGCTTTTAAGTGTTCTCGCAACAAATCCATACCGAGATCTTCCTTTACCGACAGCCACAGATGGACTCGGTTGGCCTGCGTCTCCAGTGTCGGTTGGGCGCCGCTTAAATCTATTTTATTATGCACGACGGTCACTGCCAGCCCAGGCGGTAACAGAGACAGAATTTTTTCTTCATCCTCGCCATAACCTGCACGATCATCAAGCAGGAGCAAAACCTGATCGGCCTGTTCCATCTCCTGCCAGCTGCGCCGAATGCCTTCCTGTTCAATCGCATCTTCACTCTCGCGCAGACCCGCCGTATCGATCACATGCACAGGCATGCCATCAATGCTGATTTTCTCGCGCAGCACATCGCGGGTCGTGCCGGGAATGCTGGTAACAATCGCCGAGTCGCGACCGGCCAGTCGGTTCAACAGGCTGGACTTACCGGTATTAGGCTGACCGGCAAGAACGATGCGCATACCCTCACGCAGCAGTTGTCCCTGCTGCGCCTGTTTGATCACCCGCTCCAGTTCCGCCAGTAAGGCATCGAGTTCATCTGTGACTTTGCTATCGGCAAGAAAATCGATTTCTTCTTCGGGAAAATCAATCGCCGCTTCTACATACATACGCAGGCGGGTCAATCGTTCAACCGTGGCATGCACCCAGTCTGAAAAAATGCCTTCCAGCGTATGCATGGCACAGCGCGCCGCCTGCTCGGTGCCGGCGTCGATCAAATCAGCGATGGCTTCCGCCTGGGTCAGATCAATCTTGTCATTTAGATAGGCGCGCTGGCTGAACTCGCCCGGGCGGGCCATGCGCGCACCCAGAGACAATACGCGCTTAAGCAGCAGATCCAGCACCACCGGGCCACCGTGGCCCTGTAGTTCCAGCACATCTTCACCGGTAAATGAGTGGGGATCAGGAAAGTAAAGCGCCAGACCCTGATCGATCATCTCACCTTTGTCATCGAGAAAAGGAAGGTATTCAGCGACGCGGGGGCGGGGCAGGGCGCCCAGGATGCTGCCGGCGATGGATTGCGCCTTTGAGCCAGAGACGCGAATGATGCCGACACCGCCGCGGCCCGCCGGAGTGGCAATCGCGGTGATGGTGTCTTCCACATAGTCGCGCGGTCTCATACCGGCTTTACCTGTCGCCGGAGCGTCAGCTCTTGATCACGATGCGCGTGATATACCACTGCTGGATTATCGACAGGGTATTGTTTACCACCCAGTAAATTACCAGCCCGGCCGGGAAGAAGGCAAAGAAAATGGTAAACACGAAGGGCAACATCATCATCACCTTGGCCTGTATAGGATCCACCGGCGCAGGATTCAGCTTCTGTTGAATAAACATGCTGATACCCATCAGCAGCGGCAGGACAAAATAAGGATCGGCGGTGGACATATCCTGAATCCATAAAATCCACGGCGCCTGTCGCAGTTCGACGCTTTCCAGCAGCACCCAGTAGAGGGCGATGAACACCGGCATCTGCACCAGGATTGGCAGACAACCCCCGAGTGGATTGATCTTCTCCTTGCGGAACAGATCCATCTGAGCCTGGCCCATTTTCTGGCGATCATCGCCATAACGTTCCTTCAGTTGCTGAATGCGCGGCGTCAGTTTGCGCATCTGCGCCATCGACCGGTAGGACTTTTCTGACAACTTGTAAAACGCCAGTTTGATGATCAGGGTCAGGATGATAATCGCCCAGCCCCAGTTGCTGACAATATTATTATGAATAAATTTCAGTACGAAATAGATCGGTTTCGACAGTATTGTCAAGATACCATAGTCTACGGTTAGCTCCAGACCCGGTGCGATTTTCTCCAGCGTATCCTGCAATTTGGGTCCAACAAACAGTTTATTGCTAAACCGCTGTTCACCGCCCGCCACCACTCGGTAAGCGCTATCGGATTTCATGCCGATGGTATAGCGATCCGGACTGGGCCTGTAGCTGGTATAAAATGTTTCCGGCGCATCCGTCGGCGGCACCCAGGCCGCCAGAAAATAATGCTGGATCATGGCTGTCCAGCCGCCAGTGACCTGTTTGCTCAACTTGCCTTCTTCCATGTCAGAAAAGCTGATCTTGTGATATTTTTCTTCCGGGCTGTATACCACCCCACCGGTATAAGTGTAGATAAAGCGCGGTTTTTCCGCTTCTGGAATCGGCGTCCTCTGCAATTGCTGATACAGGTTGCCCACCCAGTCTTTCGCCGTTGGATTCTTGATCGTATGGGCAATTTCGATCAAATAACTGCCGCGGGTAAAGATGTAGCTTTTTATAAAGACCACGCCCTCCGGGCTGGTCCAGGTAACGGTGGCTGTCAGCTTATTTTCATCCTGATCCAGCTGATACTTGCTCTGTACGGCCTGGTAGGCCGTTGTATGGTTCGGCGCTGCGCTTAAGACGGCGCCGTCACTTTTTCTCAGGGTAAATCCGGACTGAGCGATGAACAGGCTTTCCGGCCCGTCCTTCATCAGACGAAAAGGCTGATCCGGTTTATCAACGCTAACCGGGTATTTTTTCAGATCCACTATCCGCAGATCGCCCCCCACCGTATCAATTTCTATTCGGAACACGTCGGTTTCAACATGGATGCGCTGGCCTTTTTTTACCAGCTTCATTTCGGTAACCGGCATGAATGAGGGCGTTGAGGATGTTTCTGGTTGCCGCGTCTGCGCTTCGGCAACCGGGACATCCGCAGTTGAACCTGTCGCTGCAGCCTCGCTACGGATATCTGTCGTCGGGGTGACCGGCTGAGGGGTGAATTCCCGCTGCCAGGCATCCCAGATTAGAAACAGAACCAGACTCAGGGCAATAAATAATATAAGGCGTTGTTGTTCCATCAGACTTCTTTTTTCTCAGGTACAGGATCAAGACCCCCGGCATGCCAGGGATGACAGTGGCTCAGACGTATTAAGGCCAGCCGGCTTCCGCGAAACAGGCCAAAACGGCTTACGGCCGTTTCTGCGTATTCGGAACAGGAAGGATAAAAACGACAGTTATTGCCTAGAAATGGACTAATAAGGTAGCGGTAGGCACTGATCAGGAAAAGAACTAGTTTACGCATTTTTTACTCAGCAGGTTCCAGTGTTTATCTAACGCGCGGAACACTGCGTCATTATTCATCTGCAGGATTCCATGGCGAACCAATACTACAACATCCAGCCCTTGGAGTTGAGCCTGATGCTGACGAAAACTCTCCCGGATCAGACGTTTTATACGGTTGCGATCAACCGCCCGTTTCAACTGGCGTTTTGGAACAGCCATACCCAGGCGGGCATAATTCCGTGAATTTGCTCGCGCCAGCAAGGTCAGGTGCCTGTCGCCCTGCTTGACCGATTGCTCGAAAACGCGGCTGAAATCCTTTGCGGTGAGTAACCTGTGTTGCCGAGGAAAACGACAACAGATCTTGCTCAGGGAAGGGATATTCGAATTGACCTGCTCAGACCGGCTAAATCAGGCGCTCAGACGCTGGCGGCCTTTGGCCCGACGGGCATTGATAACAGCGCGGCCGGCGCGGGTGCGCATGCGGGCACGGAAACCATGAGTGCGTTTGCGTTTGAGGTTACTGGGCTGGAATGTTCTTTTCATGGCTAAATCACTGTTAAATCAGAAATTTGATAGTTAAAACTTTCAGGAATGCTCTCCCTGAAAAGGGCCGCAACAATACTTCCTGAGGCCGCTACTGTCAACCATATTGTGCAAAACCGGGTTCAAAATTCTTCAGCCGTGCATGTGGATAACTTTTTCCTGCCGTTATAGACTTCCTTTCTTCAATTTGAAGGTTTTCTTTGTCCTGTATCGTTTTATTTTCAAGGAGTCGTTATAACGTGCCTCAGAGTTCCTGGGATAAATGTCTGGCTCGCCTGGAACAGGATTTGTCGCCCCAGCAGTTCAATACCTGGGTGCGTCCGCTGCAGGCGCGCTTTAATGAGAATGAAATTATCCTGCTGGCGCCCAACCAGTTCGTGCTTGACTGGGTAAAAGACAAGTATTTCAATAATATAACAGCACTGATTAACAGTTATTCCGATAAAAACATTCCCGTTCTTCTGGACATCGGCAGTGAAGAACCTGCTCAGACTGGCGACTCAGGAACCCGGACGGAAACTTCCAGCGTCACTGCCGGCCATATGCAAAACCATAAACCCCGGCCAGCCGCTTCTCCGCACAGAAGTTCCACCCTGAACCCCAATTTTACCTTTGACACCTATGTTGAGGGCAAATCCAACCAGCTCGGGCGCGCTGCCTCCCTGCAGGTGGCTGAAAATCCTGGCCATAGTTACAATCCATTGATGATCTATGGTGGCGTGGGTCTGGGCAAAACCCACCTGATGCACGCCGTGGGCAATATGATTCTCCAGCACCAGCCCCGCGCCAATGTTGTTTACCTGCATTCGGAGCGCTTCGTCGCAGAAATGGTCAAAGCTCTCCAGCACGGCACTATTAATGAATTTAAGCGCTACTACCGCACGGTTGATGCCTTGCTGGTTGATGACATCCAGTTTTTTGCCGGCAAGGATCAGTCTCAGGAAGAATTTTTCCATACCTTCAATTCCCTGATAGAAAGCCACCACCAGATCATCATGACCTGCGATCGTTATCCCAAGGAAGTCGACGGCCTGGAGGAACGACTAAAATCCCGCTTTGGCTGGGGTCTGCCCGTGACCATCGAGCCCCCGGAACTTGAAACCCGTGTCGCGATTCTTAAAAGCAAGGCGAGCAATTCCAGTGTAGAATTATCCAACGAAGTCGCTTTTTTTATTGCCAAGCGTATTCGTTCAAATATCCGGGAACTTGAAGGCGCGCTGCGGCGGGTAATGGCCAATGCCCAGTTTACCGGCCAGCCCATTACCCTGGGGTTTGCCCGGGAGGCTTTGCGCGATCTGCTGGCGATTCAGGATCGCCAGTTAACCATTGAAAATATACAAAAAACGGTGGCTGAGTATTTTAAAATCAGGGTTGCAGATTTACTCTCAAAGCGGCGCAGCCGCTCCATCACTCGACCGCGGCAGATTGCCATGTCCCTGTGCAAGGAATTGACCAATCACAGTTTGCCTGAAATTGGCGATGCCTTTGGCGGCCGCGATCACACCACTGTTTTACATGCCTGTCGTAAAGTAAAAGAACTAAAAGAAACAGAGGCGAGTATTGACGAAGACTTTTCCAATCTCGTTCGAATCCTGAGTACATGATGGGGATGAGCTGTGGATAACGTGTTAATAACAACAGGTTTTGTTGCCGGGAAAAGTTTAACCACATTTTATTCACAGCTTGCCGGACGTTTGGCCGGGTCTTTACCTACAAGTTTCACTGTTCGATAAGATTTTGTAAAATAACAGGAAAAAGTACTTATACACAGATATCTTCCTGCTTAGTAATAGTAATAATTTATATATAAAATATAAAGGATCTTTAATGAAGCTCAAACTGCAACGTGACACCCTGTTAAAACCCTTACAAGCAGTGGGCAATATTGTTGAACGTCGTCCGTCCCTGGCCATACTCTCAAATATTCTTGTTCAGATATCGGATGGAACTATGACATTAACCGGTACCGATCTTGAAGTGGAGATGGTTACCAGGCTTGCTGTCGACAGCCCTGAAAGTGACGAAGTTACATTACCCGGCAAAAAATTTATCGATATCTGTAAGGCTTTGCCGGAAAATACGGAAATTGAGTTAAGCACCAGTAACGATCGTTGCGCTATTCGCTCTGGTCGCAGCCGGTTTACGCTCTCAACCCTGCCGGCTTCGGAGTTCCCCAATATTGAAGCGGTAACGTCACCGTTTGAACTGAGCCTGACACAAAAAGAGTTCAAACAATTAATTGAAAACACCCAGTTTTGCATGGCGCAACAGGATGTGCGTTATTATCTTAATGGCTTATTACTGGAAATTAGTCCGGATAAACTTGTTGCCGTGGCGACAGATGGACACCGGCTTGCCCTGTCAGAATTAAATGGCCATTTTGATGTTACTGAGCCTCGCCAGATCATTATCCCAAAGAAGGGAGTTAATGAGCTGGCTCGGCTGCTTGATGATTCTGATGACAGGCTAACTATCAAACTGAGTGAGAACCATATTCGCATCGAATTAGATGATATGAGCTTCACTTCCAAGCTTATAGATGGAAAATTTCCTGATTATCAACAGGTTATACCGCAAAATTGCGAGAAAAAAATCAGCTGTGACAGAGAGCAGCTGCGCCAGGCGTTTATGCGGGCGTCGGTACTTTCGAATGAAAAGTATCGCGGGATTCTTTTGCAGTTTAGCGCCGGCAGGCTCAATGCTACCGTGCACAACCCGGAGCAGGAGGAAGCGGAAGAGCAGATTGAAATTGATTATGACGATGAGACATTTGAAATTGGTTTCAACGTAGCTTATTTCCAGGAGGCGCTGTCGGTAATTCGTGAAGAGCGAGTTGTCCTGAACATGACGGACACCAATCACAGCTGCCTGGTCCAGGGGGAAGGAAATACGTCAAATCGTTATGTTATTATGCCGATGCGACTTTAACCCCCCCACGGCTTGGATTATTCTTCCGACAAATACTCTGTAGCTTGCTACGGGGATGTTTATTGTTTTGCTCACTTAATGTCACTTACTGCGCTGACGCTTCAGCATTTTCGTAATATCGCGCTTGCCGAGCTAGATTTTCATCATGGCTGCAATATTATTGTCGGGGATAATGGAGCCGGTAAAACCAATATCCTCGAAAGCATCTACTATCTTTCTCTTGCCCGTTCTTTTAGAACTTCGCAGCTAAAAAAAATAATCCAGGCGGACTGGGAATATCTACAGGTGGTTGGCAAGGTATGCGATAGCAAGGCTGGTGTACACGCTACCCTGGGTGTCAGAAAATCAATAACAGAAACACAGATACGGATTAATGGAGAGTCTGTAAAGCAGTCATCCAGATTAGCCACCTTTTTACCCGCTCAGGTTATTCATCCACAGGGCCACCAATTACTCGAGCAGGGACCAAAACAGCGCCGACAGTTTCTGGACTGGGGTGTGTTTCACGTGGAACCTTCTTTTCTAATGCTATGGCATGATTATGCTCGGACCCTGAAACAGCGAAATGCTGCATTGCGTCAGGGCCAGGCGCCCAGGGCAGTTCAGCTGTGGGATGCGGGACTGATAGAGTTAGGTGAAAAAATGACCTTTTTGAGGAAGGCGTATTTGAAAACGCTGCAGCCTCATATTGATCATTACTGCACGGCCCTGACTGGTATGGAGGTTGAGATGAACTACCGTTCAGGCTGGGCGAATGAACAGGATTTCACTGATGCTCTAAAAAGCGGGCTGGAAATGGATCGGCAGCAGGGTTTTACCCGCATTGGCCCACATCGGGCGGACCTGGTCTTTAAAAGCGGAAATAACCGAGTACAGGATTATTTTTCCCGTGGCCAACAAAAGTTACTGGTATGTGCGCTGCGCCTGGCGCAGATCAGACAGCTGAGAGACGAAAAAGACCGAGATACCGTATTACTGATTGATGATCTGGCTGCAGAACTGGATGAGAATCATCGGACGAAGCTGTTTAAAGCGGCGGTGGAAACCGGCGCACAGGTCTTTATTACTACGACCCATTTACATCTGCTGAAGGCAGGAATCAAGGGCGCGTGCAAAGTGTTTCACGTGGAACACGGGCAGGTTACAGAAATGGTATAATCGGGGTTCTAAATGGAGACAACAGCATGAGTCAGTCTGACAGTTATAATTCTTCCAGTATCAAGGTTCTAAAAGGCCTGGATGCCGTACGTAAGCGGCCCGGTATGTATATTGGCGATACGGATGATGGTACGGGGCTGCACCACATGGTCTTCGAGGTGGTGGATAATTCTATCGATGAGGCCCTGGCAGGGCATTGTTCACGTATTGAAGTCACAATTAACAGCGATAAGTCGATTACGGTTAAAGATGACGGGCGTGGTATTCCTACAGATTATCATGAAGAAGAAGGGCGCTCAGCGGCTGAAGTGATTCTTACCGTGTTGCATGCCGGCGGCAAGTTTGATGATAATTCCTACAAGGTGTCTGGCGGTCTGCACGGCGTAGGGGTTTCCGTCGTGAATGCCCTGTCGGAAAGCCTGAAACTCACCATTCGTCGGGACGGCAAGATTCACCAGCAGGAGTACGTTCTGGGCGAACCGCAGGGTGATCTGGTGGTGATCGGTGATACTGAAAAAACCGGGACAGAAATTCGCTTCAAACCCAGCGCCGAGATTTTTACGGATACTGAATTCCATTTTGATATTTTGGCAAAACGCCTGCGCGAACTGTCATTTCTCAATTCCGGCGTCTGTATTACGCTCAGCGATGAAAGGGACGAGAAAAAAGAAACGTTTGAATATCAGGGTGGAATCCGTGCCTTTGTAGAACACCTGAATCGGCATAAAACACCTCTTCACGAAAATGTGTTCTATCTGAATACCGAGAAGGATGATGTCGGTGTGGAAATCGCCATGCAGTGGAATGATTCCTATCAGGAAAATATTTTCTGCTTTACGAATAATATTCCCCAGCGCGATGGCGGCACCCACATGGCGGGATTCCGCGCCGCGCTAACCCGCACGCTCAACAGTTATATTGAAAAACTGGGGCATGCGAAAAAGAACAAGGTGAATCCCAGCGGTGATGATGCCCGGGAAGGCCTGACGGCGGTGCTGTCTGTCAAAGTGCCAGATCCCAAGTTTTCCTCGCAAACCAAGGACAAACTGGTGTCGTCTGAAATAAAGGGCATTGTAGAATCCATTCTTGGTGAGAAATTCAACGATTATCTGCAGGAAAATCCGGCTGACAGTAAGGCGATTGTTTCCAAAATTATCGATGCAGCGCGAGCCCGTGAGGCTGCGCGCAAGGCGCGAGAAATGACCCGGCGCAAAGGCGCTCTGGATGTTGCGGGTCTGCCGGGCAAACTGGCCGACTGCCAGGAAAAAGATCCCGCGCTGTCTGAACTCTTCCTGGTGGAGGGTGATTCCGCCGGTGGCTCCGCCAAGCAGGGGCGCGACAGGAAATATCAGGCCATCCTGCCGTTGAAGGGAAAAATCCTGAATGTGGAAAAAGCCCGCTTTGATAAAATGCTGTCCTCGGTAGAAGTTGGCACCCTGATCACGGCTCTGGGTTGCGGTATTGGCCGGGAAGAGTTCAATCTTGATAAATTGCGCTATCACCGCATTATCATCATGACCGATGCGGACGTCGATGGCTCGCATATTCGCACCCTGTTGCTAACCTTCTTTTACCGGCAGATGCCGGAATTGATTGAAAACGGCTATGTCTATATTGCTCAGCCGCCGCTGTACAAGCTCAAAAAGGGCAAGCAGGAGCGTTATGTCAAGGACGATGCAGAGTTGAACGCCTATCTGTTACAGGTGGCGCTGGAAAACACCGAATTTTACGTCAACGAGCATGCTCCGGCCTTAAGTGGTGAGGCGCTGGAAGTGCTGGCGAAACAGTATATTCTGGTGCAGGAAAGCATCAGGCGACTGGCGCGGCGCTACCCGATGCGAGTGCTTGAAAAAATGATCGCCATGCCGGTTTTTGAAAGCGAGGCGCTGTTGAACAGGGATAAGGCGCAGAGCTGGTTCAACGATCTGCAACAGCTCCTGAACAGTGACGATCAGGCCCAGGACAGGATTGAAATCCGACTCGAAGACGATGAAAGCGAGCCGGGGGCCTGGCAGGCGCAGTTAATCGTCACCCGGTTTGGCATTAGTAGTGAACGCTTACTTAGCCGCGAGTTCTTTGAATCCGGTGAGTACCAGGCCTTCAAAACCTTGATACAGCAATTGCAGGGGCTGATTGGCGAGGGCGCCTATGTACAACGAGGTGAACGCCGCAAGGATGTACGCACATTCAGGGAGGTGATGGAGTGGCTGATGGAGGAGGCAAAGCGCGGTCAGCACATTCAGCGGTACAAGGGGCTGGGTGAAATGAATCCGGAACAACTCTGGGAAACCACCCTGGATTCCAACAGTCGCCGCCTGCTGCAGGTGCAGATCGAAGATGCCATTGGCGCAGATGAAATTTTCACCACCCTGATGGGCGATCAGGTGGAACCGCGCCGGGACTTCATCGAAAGCAATGCCCTGAATGCTTCAAATCTGGATGTTTAGTCAATGATGGGTTTCACGTTGTTCTACCCATCCTACAGGGCAGCATAAGAAGGTAGGATGGGTAGGACAACGTGAAACCCATCAACCTTTCTGTGCCAACCCGGTGCTGATTTTTTCCATGGTTGATTCAATCCAGTTCTCCGCATCGGCGAGAATATCTTCCGGCTTACGATTATTGCTCGGGATCTGCGGGCCAATGACAACCTGAATGGTGCCCGGTTTTTTCAGGAACCGGCCGCGCGGCCAGAATTCACCGGCATTATGGGCAACCGGCACTATCGGGTAACCACTTTGTGCGGCAAGGATGGCGCCGCCGATGCGATAGCGTCCCCTGCTGCCGGCGGCGACCCGCGTGCCTTCAGGAAAAATCGTTACCCAGATACCCTGCTGCAGGCGTGCCGTGCCTTTTTTTACCAGCTGTTTTATTGCCGCGCGCCCTGCGCTGCGATCAATGGCAACCGGCCGCGTTGCGGCCAGTCCCCAGCCAAAAAACGGTATCCACAGCAATTCGCGTTTAACGACAAAGGCCATGGCGGGGAAAATCATCTGTAGCGCAAAGGTTTCCCAGGTGGACTGGTGCTTGCTAAAGATGATGCTGGTTTGATCAGGAATGTTTTCCTGGCCCGTGACCTGATAGTGAAGGCCGCAGATATGCTTCAGCGCGAACAGGTTAATGGCTGGGTAGAGGCGTACAACGTGTTTGATCCAGAGGTAAGGCAGGGGAGAAAGAATGACCAGCAAAATGGCGATCAGCATGGTTGAGCTGATCATGATCAGGCTGAAAAACAGGGAACGAATGAATAACATCAGGATTCCGAGCTTAAAAAATCATCTACAAAACTGGAAAGACGGGGATAGACCGGGACACCGTCCAGCCCCTGGCCCCGAGCCAGAGTACGTTCTCCCTTGCCGGTTTTCACTAATACCGGCCGGGCGCCGACAGCGCGGGCAACCTCGATATCAGCGGGGCTGTCGCCGACAAAGGTGACATCTTTCAGATCTGTATCAAAATGTCGGGCAATCTGTTGCAACAGGCCCGGCCGGGGTTTGCGGCAGGCACAATTCTCATCGGGATGATGCGGGCACCAGGCGATGTAATCGATATGTCCGCCCCGCTCGGCCAGTAGTTGCGACAGCTTCTCATGCATGGCGACCAGCATGTTTTCATCATAGTAACCACGACCAATGCCGGACTGGTTGGTGGCTACCGCAACAGCATAACCGGCCCGGTTAAGACGGGCGATAGCGTCCAGACTATCCGGGTAAGGAATAAACTCATCAACCGATTTGATGTAATCGTCCGAGTCTTTATTGATGACGCCGTCACGGTCAAGGATGATTAGCTTCATGCTTGCGTACAGAAACCGTTAGTCGCGAAATTCGGAGACGCGGATTTTGCCGTTAACCATGCGCGACTCGCGCTGCATAATTTTTTCCATCTTGGCCCAGAAGGCCTCATTGAGATCAAAGTCGGCGGCAATGGCGGTGCCCATTAAAAGAATAAACAAATCGGCGACTTCCTCCGCCAGGTCTTCCCGGCTCCTGCCCTTGGTGACACAGGCGGAAATCTCGCCCAGCTCTTCGGCCATCAGGGATATGCGGTAAGTCAGCTCCTCACCACCGGTATTTTTGAAATCGTGTTTGTCATGAAACGCCTGCACGGCGGCGAGCATGTCGTGATAGGAGTCTTTATTCATATAAAATTGTTTACCATAAATAAACTAAAGGGTTATTGAAACTAACGTAGAGGATCTTCCCTAGTGAAAATTAAAAATCTTTGCACCTCTGCGGCTCCAGTGTTAATAAACCGGCCACCAAAAAAAGGCCGGTACATTCTAATACCATTAATCAGGGCAAATCATTCAAGAGAATGAGTCACCCGCAGGTTGGCGCAGAGCAACGCGAAGCCCAACAATTAAGTTGTTTTAAGTCACGCCTGTTGGGCTTCGCCATAAAGATCATGGCTCAGCACCAACCTACATATTAAATTCCCCGAGGTTATTTGATCATATTGGCAATTGCGCTGAACAGGTACAATTTAATTTTGCAACCGTGAAATATCGGCAACCTGCATAAACAGGCTATGAAGCTGGTTAAGCAGGGCAATACGATTATTACGTAATTTTTCATCCTCAGCCATGACCATTACCTTATCAAAGAAACGGTCAACCGGATCGCGAAGCTGCGCCAGTTGTGCTAATGCCTGTTCATAATTATTTTCGGCTAATAATTTTGTCACCTCGGTATTTAAACCGTTGAGTGTTTCAAACAGCGCGATTTCCTCTGTTTCAATAAACAGGTTTTGATCGATAAGCTGCGGCAGCTCGCCTTCAACTTTCTTCAGGATATTGCCAATGCGTTTGTTGGCTGCCGCGAGGCTTTCGGCTTCGGCTAACTCACGGAAACGGCTGACGGCCTGAATCCGCTGATCAATATCCAGCGGGCAGCCCGGACGCAGACTGGTGACTGCGTCAAGCACGTCGGCTTTGATGTTTTTATCCTGATAGTAGGCCTGCAGACGATCGAGGATGAACGCCAGAACCTGATCAATAGCGGCGGAGCCCTTGATCTCGGGACTAAACTGTTTTGCGGCGGTTTCAAGCAGAGGCCGCAGATCCAGATTTAGTTTTTTCTCGATCAGGATACGCAGCACGCCCAGTGCTGCACGGCGCAGGGCGTAAGGATCCTTGTCGCCAGTGGGGATCTGGCCAATGGCGAAAATGCCTGCCAGGGTATCAATACGATCGGCAAGGGCCAACGCCTGGGCGGTGGGGGTCTCGGGCAGGGCATCACCGGCGAAGCGGGGCCGGTAGTAATCATCCAGCGCCCTGGCGACTTCCTCGGTTTCATTATCATACTGGGCATAGTAGCGGCCCATGATGCCCTGCAGGCTGGGAAACTCGCCGACCATCTCGGTCATGAGATCACACTTACAAAGTTCGGCGGCGCGCACTGCCAGTGTTTTGTCAGTCTTAAAAGCATCGGCAATCCAGCCGGCTAACAACATGATGCGCCGGGTTTTGTCGAACATGCTGCCCAGCTGTTTCTGAAAGACCACGGATTTGAGTGATTCAAGTCGGGCATCCAGGCGCTGTTTACGATCCTGGTTCCAGAAAAATTCCGCATCGGCAAAACGCGGACGAATGACGCGCTCGTTACCTTCACGCACCTTGTCCGTATCACGGCTTTCGATGTTGCTGATGGTAATAAAGTGAGGCAGCAGGTTGCCCTTTTTATCGAACAGGTGGAAATACTTCTGGTTGGTGGCCATGGTGGAAATCAGTGCTTCACTGGGCACCTCGAGAAAGCGTGCTTCAAAATTACCGGCCACTGCGACCGGCCATTCAACCATGGCGGTGACTTCATCCAGCAGATCATCGTTAATCACCGCCGCGCCGTTAAGACGCAGGGCTTCCTTTTCAGCCTGGGCACGCACACTCTGGCGGCGGCGATCGAAACTGGCGATAACCTTGCCTGTGGTTTCCAGCAGCATTTCGTAATCTGTTGAAGCGGGAATGGAAATAGCCTGTGGGTGGTGGAAGCGGTGGCCATAAGTGTCCCGTCCAGCGCGGATCCCGAGCACCTCCGCCTCGATGATGGTGTCGCCAAACAGCAACACCACCCAGTGCACAGGACGGACGAACTGGGTGTCCAGATCGCCCCAGCGCATACGTCGGGGAATGGGCAGTTTGTCCAGCGCTTCGTTGATGATCGCGGGCACGAGCGAGTCGGCGGTCTGGCCTTTTTGTTCGCTGCGAAAAACCAGCCAGGCGCCTTTGTCGGTTTCCTGCTTCTGCAAATCTTCCACCGCCACACCACAGGAACGGGCAAAGCCTTCAGCCGCCTTTGTTGGACAACCTTCTTCATCATAGGCGGCCTGTAGCGCAGGCCCCTTGCGCTCGATATTTTTATCGCCCTGGCGTTCGGCAAGATCATGAACAAGCAGCGCCAGACGGCGGGGACTGGCAAATTTTTCGATACCGGAGAAAGAAAGCCCGACTTTTTCCAGCCCGCGTTTGACCTCGGCAAGAAAGCTGGTTGAAAGCCTGTTCAGGGCTTTGGGCGGCAGTTCTTCGGTGCCAATTTCAATTAACAGATCGTGCTGACTCATGGTGTTGCCTCCCCGCTACCGGACTTTGCGCCGGAATCGTTGTTGCAAAGGGGAAAGCCCAGTTCCTCGCGGGCGGCATAATAGGTTTCCGCCACGGCGCGGGACAGGTTGCGTACACGCAGAATATAGCGCTGGCGTTCGGTCACGGAAATGGCGTGGCGGGCATCGAGTAAATTAAAGGTGTGCGAAGCCTGCAGCACCTGCTCATAGGCGGGCAGGGCCAGGTTGGCCTCGATCAGTTGCCGGCTCTGGGCCTCACAGTGATCAAATTGTTTGTACAGGAAATCCACGTCGGCCAGTTCGAAATTATAGGTGGACTGCTCCACTTCATTCTGGTGAAACACATCGCCGTAGGTCACGGTGCCCTGTGGACCACGGGTCCAGACCAGATCGAACACGCTTTTCACGCCCTGAAGATACATGGCAATGCGCTCCAGGCCGTAGGTGATCTCACCCAGCACCGGCCGGCAGTCCAGCCCGCCCACCTGCTGAAAGTAGGTAAACTGAGTGACTTCCATGCCGTTGAGCCAGATTTCCCAGCCCAGCCCCCAGGCGCCCAATGTGGGGGATTCCCAGTTATCCTCGACGAAACGAATATCATGCACCAGTGGATCAAGGCCCAGCATTTTCAGGGACTCAAGATAGCGATCCTGGATATCCAGCGGTGAGGGTTTCAGCACCACCTGAAACTGGTAGTAATGCTGCAGACGATTAGGGTTTTCGCCATAGCGGCCATCGGTGGGTCGGCGTGAGGGCTGTACATAGGCGGCATTCCAGGGTTCGGGGCCGATGGCGCGGATATAGGTGGCCGGGTGAAACGTACCCGCGCCCATTTCCATATCGTAAGGCTGCATGATCACGCAGCCCTGTTTTGCCCAGTAGTGTTGCAGGGCTAAAATCAGACCCTGGAAGGTGCTCGGATCGGGTGCAAAATTATCGTTCTGCGCGGGTATGTTGGCAGCCAAAAGCGTATTCCTGAAAATGTGTCTTTATTTGAATAGGTGTTCTTACAAAGTCGCCCATTATAGCCGTTGCCGCCGCCCGTGGCTAAACGAGATTATATTGAAAGGGCCCCTGCCTCGGCGGGTCTGGTTCTTGCAGGTTTTAACGAGAAGGCGGGAGTGGGTGAAAAAAGCTGGAAGAGCGTCAATTTCCTGCCATATATAGTATGTGATCTGAAACAAGTGAGGCAGAGTATGGCTGGAGTTCTGATTTCCGGAAGCAGGGTTGCAGACTGGCAAAAACTGGTCAGTGAGGCGGAGGCCGAGCTGGGGGTGCAACTGGCTGAGGATATGGAAAGCTATCTGGTGTTTACCCTGATGCGCTATACCCGGCGCCCGGATATAACGTCCCGGGTGATGGCGCTGGATTACCTGGAAGCGATGCAGAACACCGGCAGCGCCAGCCAGCAACAGATGCGGGATGTGGCTGATCAATGCCTGCTTCTGACCGGGCTGTTTCCCGCGCGTGCGCGCCGCCGCCGGGTTAGCGTTACCTATTATGTGGATCTCGGCCGCAGCGCCTACCGGCATCTGGCGGAAAACCTGGCGGGCATGACCCTGCTCTACACGCGCATGGCGCAGCAATTTATACAGGTCATGGATACCCTGCACACCATTCGCCAGATGGGGGACGGGGATCTGCAGCTGGATCCGCTGGAAGCCTTTGCACTCTGGCAGCAGACCGGTAGTCGAGCGGCGCATGCCCAGCTTGGCCGGCTTACTCAGGCCATACCGGTTGCCAGCAACCCCCTGTCAAAAAAGGGGCACTGACGTTTAGTAATAATCGTAAGGCCGCATCCTGTCATGCCCCGCTATATATGAGTATAATGCTCAACTTTTAGGCGAAGGAGTATGACAGTGAGTGACGGTATCCAGTTATCCGATGAGCTAATTTCAAATATATTCAGGGCGATCGCCGAGCATGATTCAGCGGTTGAACAGGACATGATGCTGGGGCTGCAATACCTGTCCGCCATCACCGGCTATCTGTCTGCGGGCTTTCCCGGCGCCGATCATGAGCGCGACGAGCTATTGAACCAGCTTGCCGCCTTCACCCGGCATGTCTGTGAGGAACAGGCAGCTTCTCGCCAGCAGGCGCAACAGGAAGTTGTACCCCAGGGCCGTAGTATTGAAACTGATGATCCGGCTATGGGAATCTGGATGCCGGAATAGTGGTTGGCAAAGGCAAGCGGCGGTCTGCTGAGCGTCGTTTGTGTAAAAGACCTTGCTGAGGGGCGGGGTTTGGAATAACCTACTAATATTGTAACTATGACTAAGGGATTATTGATTAAATAAAAAAGGATTTATAAAGTAGCCAGGCATTAAGCGATTTTACGTTATGCATGGGAACATACAAAACAAGACTTGCACTAAGCCCCGGGTTTTAGCTGCAGGATTTTTTCTAAATAAATATAATAACACCCTGCGCCTTCGTGCGATGGGCGCCTTTACCAGTTGCTCTTTGGTTGTGAATCATTTTTAGAACCCCTGTGGGTTTGTGCATGTTCTGTGATTTAAATATATCTGCGTAATGTTACAAATAAAAGAAGGGGGTCAAAATGAAAGGGACTATTTCAGGCGTTCTTGTAATTTTTTTAGGTGTGTCGGCACAGAGCTTAATTGCCGAAACGGAAGAAGAAGAAATGGCCAGGATGCAGAAACAGCTTAATCAGGGTGTAATGGAACAGCCATTTCTGGCTGAACAGCCTGAAAAAGTTGACGCCTATATTAAAGAAGCCATGAAGAAGAATATAAAGCCACCGGAGTACAAGGGCAGAAACTGGCGTCGGGGCTATACCTGTCGGAACCTGTTACGGTATTCATGGTATGAATATAGGAACTGTCGCTACTACCATCACTACTATGGGCGCTATTACCCCTATCATTAATTTTAATTTTCTAAAGCAGGCAATATTTTTACAAAAAAACCAAGGGAGAAGGAAAAATGGCACATCATGTAAGAGTTTTGGGTCTGATTTCTATAGTTAGCTATATGTTATTTCTGACGGGGTGTGCGGCGGTAAATACCTCGGTGGCAAAAAGAAACCTGGATGTTCAAACAAAAGTCAGTACGGCTGTATTTGTGGATCCGGTGAAGAAAAAATACCGTACGGTTTATGTTGATGTGCGAAGCAGTGTGATGGAGTTTGATCGTAAATCGTTCTGGAAGGCCATGCGAGCCTCATTTGCGGAGAATGAAAATGGTTATCAAATTACGGATGATCCAGATGCGGCCCAATATCATTTGAGTGTTTATGTCAGAACGCTCGAAAAAGCGAGTCCAACTGCGGCTGAAGTTGCACTTAAACAGGGATATCAGGATGATCGTGCCGCCGGAGCAACTGCAGGTGCGGTTGTCGGTGCGGATCAGACCAGGTCCTGGACTGGCGCCACAGCTGGAGGATTGTTGGGCGCCCTGGGGACAACGGCCGCAAATGCCTTTGTTCAGGATGTTACCTATATGCTTATTGCCGATATCCAGATAAAAGAAAAAACACGCAAGGGCGTGTTTGTACGCAAAGACTCAAAAATCAGCACAAAAATTTCAGATGCAGGATCGAGCACTCAACGCGTATCAGAAGTTTCCAAGCACAAGGAATATAGAACCCGTGTGGTAACAACGGCAAATCAGGCAAATCTGGAATTAGCGGATGCCCAGAGCACGATGTTCGACAAAACGGCCTATGCGATTTCGGGTTTTTTCTAATTAGCAGGCAAGCAGCTTAAAAAATAAAATATCCAGAGGAGGGGAAATAATGAAATTTATTTTTCTGGTGTGCGGATTTTTGTTGCTTGGCCCGGTTTTGTCGCTGGCGGAAACCGAAGAAGAAGAAATGCAACGAATGCAGGAACAGTTGAACAGCCAGCTTTTCAATACCGGGAATGAGCACAGGCAACCACCGCCCCCGGCGCCGGTAGTAAACGAGCCGCCGCCTTCTGCAGCAGTGAGCGAGCCACAGGTGGCGGTTGAGCCTGAACCGGGGGCGCTTCCTGTCAGCCACTTTACAGGTTATAAACTCGTTGGTCTGCATGTGGGCATGAATGAGGCGCAGGCCTTTGCAACATTGAAACGCGCGGGTTACAACTGCAATCTACAGGCGGCAAAGCAGGCACAGGCCATGTTAGGACGGACGATATGTATTTATGCCTCCATGTCCTCACCTAAAGTTATTATGATGACTTTTATTAATGATGGTTTGCGGGATTTTGAAATGGAAGAAGAGTATAAGACCGGCTTCCCTGAAGAATTCTTCGCCAGAAAAAAAACGCAGTTCCTGACAAAATATGGCAAAGAGGCGCGCTGCAAAACGCAACGCAGGGGCGAAATATGTGAGGTGTTTGGCCATGGTTACCGAATCATGTTGCGCTCAAAATACAGGGATGAAAAGGCCTCAATCACACATAGTTTCTCAACACTGTAGCACGCCTGCCGCGAATAAATTTAGCTATCCATATCTACATTGTTAACCGGGTTTCTGAACCCGGTTAACAATGTACCAAATGCCTCAATTTTTAGCACTAAAAGCCCGCATAAAAGTAAGCATTCTCCATATATAACATCCCCACAAAAAGTATATTTTGTGACGCCGTTCACGTTTAGTCTGAGCGCCTTTCAAGCTTGTAGTCATCGTTGCGACATAGTCTGCAAAGTTAAAATGCAACTATGCCGATGCAAATTATAGAAAAACTTAATAGCCATAATAATGCTGGGCTTGATGACCTGGCTACAGAGATGCTTGAGCCCGTATTTTTATCTAACAAAATACTGGCGGGTTTGTCGAAATCAAAATCAGCGGAAAAGATCATTGATTTCATGGCGCAACAAATCGTGTTAAATCCTGCTAATTTGCAGCTTCACCTGAATCGCATTCATTTTTACAGCCAGCAGAATAACCATGAAGGCGTGTATGGGGCCCTGCTGGATTTATTTAGTGTGCTTAAGGAAAAGGGATTGCCCCTGCGTAAACGATTGTTGAAAAAACATTCTGTGCAGCTTAAACCGGAACAGGGATCGATTTTGTCTAAGTGGTTGTCGGGCAAGATGAATAAGAACGGCATTATTCCCCACGTAAAAGAATCCATCTTAAATGATGGTAGAACCGGTACGCTCAGATTGCTGATAAAACAAAAGTCGGCGAGCGAACAGGTAAACAGAGATGTGGTAGAGGATGCCCGCGATCTGATCAATTCCGGCCAGGTTGGTGAAGCGACGGTGTTGTTGAAAAAGGCGTTGCTGGTTAATCCTCGGCGTGAAGATATTGGTCTGGAGTTAATGATCATCTACCGCCATAGTCGCAATTATCAGGCGGTTGAGAAAATTTTACAGAGCACAAAAGACCTGCCCCTGGCATTACGCCCGCGATGGGAAGAGCTGGCGGTATGCCTGAAGTCAGACGTTGATAAGGACAACAGGCAGGTCTTATGTTGAACAAGTCAGCACAGAAAAAAGCATTACAGATGGCGGTCTTCGGCATGGACAGCAAAGCATTTAAGACGCTGGAGTTTGCCATGCAAAAAATGGGAAATGGGCTGGTTGCGTTTGTAAGTGAAGATGCTTCTGAAGCGGCAATTTTCAATCTGGATAATCCTGCGGCGCAGTCACAGTTTGATAAATACCATCGAAGTCATCCAGAAAATGCAATTATACTTTTATCGGTTAAGGATCCCGTGTACGCTGATTGTATATTTGTAAAAAAACCCTTTGACATGGACGGGCTGCTTGCTGCGATTCGAAAGGCGCAAAAACAAAAGCTGGAATGGATAAGCAGAAAAAACTCACAAAGCATGTCAAAAGCAGGCGCCTCTTCGGTGAGGATAGAGAAAAAAACAAAAAGCAAACTTTCGCCCATTACCCCGGTTGTTGATTTTCAGACAGAGAAAAACAAGGATAGAAGATTTTGTGGTGCCGCAGCAGACGTCGATCTTGGTGAGGCCAAACAACGACAGAGTATCTTTTATTCGCCAGCAGAATCCTTGCAGGGCAAGTTACAAATGGCAAATAGCCGGGCCAGACAAAAAAAACAGGCAATCATTGTCGCGATAAAATTCGAAGATGACATTGAAACCATCACCCTGTTGCCACGAATCAATAAAGTAATCACGGCGCTGGATGACAAAAAATTAAGTTACCTGTGCACCGTCCCTCTGTATTGCCTGGAAATAAAATTGTTCCGGCAGAACATGGAAAAATCCAGGGAGCTGGAACGCCATGCGATAAAAATCCATGGTCAGTCGATTGACGCATTGTTGTGGAAGGTCGCCCTGTGGACCTCTAGAGGACGCGTCCCGGCCGGCGTAAATCTCAATAGTCCTGTTTACCTCAAACACTGGCCGAACTTTACTCGCCTGCATGTAACGCCGGGCGCTTTTTCTATCGCCGCCCTTCTGCATGACAAGCCGATGTCGTTGGTGCTGCTGATCAAGCTTTTATCGATACCACAGCGCTATGTATTTGCCTTTTATTCCGGTGCAATAGCGCTTGATCTTGTAGAGCTTAAAAAAGCGGCTAAAGAAGAAACTCAGCCGATTGAGAAGCAACAGCAGGAACACCACCCACACCGCAAGTTGTTTGGGTTGATCATGCAAAAATTGAAAAGGGCAGGCTGAGATGTCGGCAAGCACAGAAAAACAGCACTATAAGATTATTTTTACCGGGCCGGTGGGTTCGGGTAAAACAACTGCTATCAGTGCGCTGAGTGATGAGCAGGCGATGACCACGGATGAGCTGGCCAGCGATATGACGAAACAGCGAAAACAGACCACCACGGTGGCGATGGACTACGGGGTGATGAATCTGGGTGCAAATGAGCGCATTCACCTGTATGGCACACCCGGACAGGAACGGTTTAATTTTATGTGGGACATACTGACCGAAGGCGGTATTGGCCTGATATTACTGCTTGATAATACCCGCAGTAATCCTTTTCAGGATCTGCAGTTCTTTCTCAGGTCATTTAGCGCGTTTATTGCAAGCAACAAAGTCGTGATTGGCGTCACCTTCATGGACGAGCAGCCTGTTCCATCGCTTGAAGATTATCACCAGAAACTTGGCGCGATGAAAAATAGTTTGCCGATATTTGAAGTGGACAGCCGCCAGCAGCAGGATGTAGCAATCCTGGTGCAGGCATTACTTTACTCTCATGATCCATGGCTGGGTGTATAAATGTCTGACTATCAACTCATTAAGCGTTGCTATGTGCTGCCTACGCCGGGCGGGGCATTTTATGCTGCCACCACGCAAACGGACGAACCTGCAAAGCGACTGCTGGTTGCACTTATGTCGGACAGCCACAGCCAGTTGCTGGGTGTGCCACAGGTATGCAAATGGACGGGCTTGAAAAAACAGGACGATGTTCTTGATCTGCTCTACCGTATCCAGAACCTGGGCTGGATTCAGGGAGAAGAAGTCTCCCGTGCAGCGCCAACAGGAACGCTGGAAGATATATTGCCGGGCCTGTTAGAGAGCTTCTCCAGTACCGGTAAAACCCTGCTTGCGGACAGTCAGGGGTTTTATCTGGCCAGCCATGGATTTTCGCATGAAACCTCAGAGGAGCTTTCTGCACTGAGTGCTGATTTACTGGCACTACACGAACGGCATAAAGGCCTGTTAAACAATAATATCGGCCTGCATTCCGAAGCCTGGTCCGTCGTTGATGCAGCAGGCAACAGCCAGGTGGGTTTCTGGCCTCTGCATATAGGCAGGCAGCGTTTTGTTCTGGTGCTGTCCGGTGTGCCGCATTTTAACCAGCTGTCGTTTGTACAGTTAGTCTGGGTGCTTAGCAAACGTTACAACGCTATCAGTGATTCTAATGTGGCAGAAATTCGTACAGATGTTGGCTGATACCTGAAACGGGAATAAAAATGAAAAAAGTCGATTTTGACAGGCTTATGATCTACGCACGGGCATTTTCCGGATATTCGCCTGAACGTGAAGCGCTACTGGTCGAGGCCAGTAAAAATATTATGCCTCGATTATCTGAAGTGACAGATCAGTTCTATGCAGCCCTGCACGCGATCCCGGAGGCGCGGCCCTTTATAGAGGGCCGGCTGGAGCAATTAAAGACGACCCACCACCAGTGGCTGGAAGGGCTGTTGCAGGGACCGTGTGATGTTAAATATACGGAAGCCATGTACAAGGTTGGTGCAGTGCATGTCAAAGTCAACCTGCCGGTAGAGTTTATGGCGGGCGGTACCTGCCTGATTCAGGATTCCTTTATAGCGCTGGTAACGGATATCTATGCCGCTGAACCTGCGCGGGTGAAATCAATACTTGAGGCAATCAATGCTGCTCTGGGCTTTTCCCTGATGGTAATGCAGGAGTCCTATCAGGCTTCCTCACTCGCCGAGGAGTTGGAAAAATTTCTGGCGATAACCGGAATGAGTCGCCCCCTGTTTAACAATCTGGCGGAAGCCTATAAATCCTGAATAAATGGAGACACAAGATGCGTGCAGATCTTCTTAACTCAATTCTAAGCGACCTTAATGGCAGTTCCGCTGATATCGAAGCCTCTGCGGTTATCTCCACAGATGGCCTGATGATGGCGGCCATGTTGCCCGCCAATATGGACGAGGATCGTGTCGGCGCCATGGGTGCGGCGATGCTTTCCCTTGGTGATCGCACGGCCCAGGAGCTGGCGCGCGGTCATCTGGAGCAGGTTCTTATCAAGGGCGACAATGGCTATGTGTTAATGACACATGCCGGCGATGAGGCGGTGGTTGCTGTCCTTGCCAAACCGGAGTCGCGTCTTGGTTTGATTTTTCTTGATGTCAAACGCGCAGCAGTAGCGATTGCAAAGACTATCTAAAGAAGAGTTAAAGGTCGATGGGTTTCGCTTTGCTCCACCCATCCTACAAAAGGGCACAAAGAGTAGGATGGGTAGAGCAAAGCGAAACCCATCATTAATACTAATTTGTACAAAAATTGGTAATCGAACATGAAAGACATGAGTCCTGAGGATATAGTTGGTGAATACAAAAAGACAGTGTTGAAGTTTGCCGATGGCAGTGAACGGGTTGTGTATGCGAGCGAGATCGAAACACCGATGCCGAGTGGGCGCCTGATCGTCTCGCGCACAGATGCGGAAGGGATCATTACCCATGTCAATCAGTCGTTTGTTGATATGTGCGGCTACACTGAAGACGAACTTATCAATGCGCCACACCATATCCTGCGCCACCCCGACATGCCGGCGGTCGCATTCAAGGGCTTGTGGGATACTCTTGCCGAAGGTAAAAAATGGCATGGCTATGTTAAAAACCTGCGTAAGGACGGAGGTTACTACTGGGTGTTCGCGACCGTTATCCCCAATATTCGAGAAGGGAAGTTAATGGGCTACAGTTCGGTTCGGCGCAAACCATCGCGTCAAAAAATAGAAGAAACCGAAGCCCTGTATAAAACTTTGTGAGGGAAGCATACAATCATGTCCTATACATTTACCATCAGCCCGGACTTCAATCCACAGCATCTTCCCGCCTGGTATATTTTTAACACCTGGCTACAGAAATTCCTTAACGAAGCGATACATCTGGAGTGGTATAACGATTTTGATTCACAGCATGAGGCGATCAAACGGGATCAGATTGATCTGATTTATGCCAATCCCTTTGATGCCGCGATGCTGGTGCGTGAGAAAGGCTTCAAAACGATAGCCTGCCCTACCGGTGTTTCTGATGAAGCGATTATTGCGGTGAGTTCTGAAAACACAGCAACTGAAATTGAGGCGTTAAAGCCGGGTTTGCGGATTGCGTCAACAGATGATCCGCATGTTCATCTGATGTGTATGATGATGCTGGAGCCGGCAAATCTGGATAAAAATAACACGCAAATTAATTTGCGCGACACCTATGTGCTGGTGAGCAAGGATCTGATACAGGGTGATGCTGATGTCGGCTTTTTTCTGGAAGCCACATTTAATGATCTATCCGATATGGTGCGGCAGAAACTTCGGCCGATTGGTTCCAGTAAAATCCAGGTAATTCGGCACGTGTTGATGGCCGGACCGGGGTTTGAGCAAAAACATGCGCAAATAAGACAATTGATTGCAGATATGTCCGGCGACAGCAAAGGCCAGGAAGTTCTGAAGAGCCTTGGCTTTACGGGCTGGGAAATGCAGGATCAGGAGTCAACGGAATTCATGATCGATCTGATGGATACGCTGGTGAGCGATTGATCTACGAAGCCTGAGATAGTTTTTCCTCATCATGGGTAGCCAGGAAAGCCTCGGTGGAATCGCCCATGTAGCGTCGCAGCACCCGTGGATCGGTTTCACGCAGGTCGACCATGATCAGACCGTCGATGGCGTGATTGAAGTCTTTGTCCACATTGAAGGCCAGCAGGTGACCGCCCATCTTCAGGTACTGTTTGATCAGGACCGGCACGCCTTTGCCGTCTGGCTCAAGCTGAGACAGCAATTCTGAAACATCATCTACGTCTCTGGACCGGTGTGCGGCATCCCGACAAAGGTTTTTCAGGTTCGTTTGTTGCCGAAAAGGGCGGCGTGGTTTTACCAGGCGGCCCAGATCCGGCAGGGAATGATTGACTCTGAGAAACTCTACCAACAACTGTTGCGAATGGTTCTGGTAATCATTGCTGATACTGACCGGCCCGAACAGTATTCTGTACTGGGGGTGCTGTGCGACATACTGGCCGATGCCTTTCCATAACAACATCAGTGGAGCAAAGCTGCGCTGGTATTCCTGACGCACAAAGGAACGTCCTAACTCCAGCGCCGGGCTGAGGGTGTTCAGTAGTTTCCGTTTATAGCGAAACAGCGAGTGGGTATAAAGCCCTTTTTTGCCGAAACGCGCGAGGATATCATCGGACTCACCCAGGCGGTAAGCGCCGATCACTTCGCGGCTTTCGGGACGCCAGACAAATAGATGGATGTAGTAACTGTCATAAAGATCGAGATCCAGAGATTTGCCGGTGCCTTCGCCGCTGGCGCGGAAGGTGGTCTCACGCAGGCGACCAATCTCATTCAACAGGCGGGGAATCTGCCGTGCACAGGCATAATAAACAACGTATTCGTTGTTTTTGACCAGACACTGCCGGTCCGGCAAAGCGGCGACCTCGGCCGCCAGCACGGTGGCTGATTCTGATTCAGCAACCGCCTGCCAATGGATTTCCGATGGCGTTGTTTTTTCGGGTTTATTTACGGGGCCAGCCTGGCCGTTGTGCAACATCTCGGTGCGCAGGCGCAGATAGTCGGTTATTGCGGGGGCGTCTTTTTTGAAAGCGAGCAGACGCTTTTCACTAATTATTTCACCAATACGCACCACCAGGGTTTGCCCGGATTTATTGATCATTTCGCGTGGCAGCAGGGCCGTGCGTAAATGAGGATGAAGTAAGCCGGCGAGCTGGAACATTGCGCCGTTGCGACCCTCGAAGAATACCGGCAGAACCGGGACGCCGCTGCGACGAACTATGCGCCCAATACTGGGATGCCAGGCGGGGTCGATCACGCTGCGGCGGCGCAGATCCAGGTGGGCAACTTCTCCGGCCGGGAAAACCACCAGCACGCCGCCCTGCTTGAGCCAGCGCAGGGCGTCTTTCATCGGTGAGATATTGCGTTGCGTGGCGCTATTGCCGCCGAATATATCGACGCCAATAAACAGGTCGCTGATTTCAGGAACGCGCTGGAGCAGGCCATTAGCCAGGATTTTTATATCATCACGCAGGCCACGCAGCATGGCCGCCATGATGACTCCTTCAATGGCGCCGAAGGGATGATTGGCGACGATGATCAAGCCACCTTCATGTGGAATGCGTGTCAGGCCCTGATCGGCCACGTGGTAATTGATATTAAACAGCGCCAGAATGGTCCGGAGGAAATCCCGGTCGTCCCGGGTTGCTGGCAGGTCGGCATACAGGCGGTTAAGGTGCTCGAGGCGGCAGGCTTTTTCCATCACGGTTTCCAGCAGGCCACCAAGGCGGTGTCTAAGGCCGTGGCCGCGTGTCCCGCTCAGCACGCCATCGAGTTTAAAGGGCTGGCAGCTTGTCGCCCGTGTCATCTGACTCATAAACGGTTCCCATCATCTGAGTTAACAGTTGTGAGTCTAGGTTGGGAAAATGACGTTTTATTGAAAGATTAACGACAGTCATATGACAGAATGGTCAATAAATATTCATCAACCTGTTACCGAACTGTCATATGAAACAGGCATGGTGGCGTCGTATCAGGGCGCAAAGAGCGGTCACCATGTCACACTTCAAGCAACGTGCAATCTTCATTTCCGACACACACCTCGGTACGCGAGATGCTCAGAGCGAGTATTTGCTCGACTTCCTGCGCAATAGCGAATCTGAATATCTCTATTTACTTGGCGACATCATTGATATCTGGAAGCTGCGCTCAGGCTGGCACTGGCCGCAGATCAATAATGATCTATTGCAACTGATTTTCAAAAAGGCGCGTACGGGTACCCAGGTAATCTATATTCCTGGTAACCACGACGAGATGTTACGCAAGTACGTGGGCAGTAATTTTAATGGTGTCCAGATACAGCAGGATGCGGTTCATGTCACCGCCGATGGCCGACGTCTGTTGCTCATTCATGGTGACGAGTTTGACAGTGTGGTGACCAACAATCGATGGCTAGCCCATATCGGTAGCTGGGCCTATGACGTCCTGCTCTGGCTGAACCGACATTTCAACAACCTGCGCCGGCGCCTGGGTTTTCCTTATTGGTCGCTTTCACACTACCTTAAGCACAGGGTCAAGAATGCGGTGAACTATATCAGCAGCTTCGAGCAGGCCCTGGTGCGAGAGGCTCGACAACGTGGTGTTGACGGTATTGTCTGTGGACATATTCATCATGCCGCGATTGAGGAAATGGAGGGTATTGGCTATGCCAATTCCGGTGACTGGGTGGAGAGCTGTACCGCCCTGACTGAAAATGCGCAGGGGCAGATGCGCATGGTCCGCTGGCTGGAGGAAAGCGCCCTGCTCCTGGCGGGGGAGAGAGAATGGAGTCCTTATATGGATATGCCGGAAGACGGCAAGGGAACAGATATACTAAATAACGCTTATTCTAGCGGCTCGGAATTACAGGAGCCGATTGAATATATTATCGATCTGATCGATGCTCCAGTGAATGATTCAAATTAGGTAAACCACCGCCTCTAGCGTGAGACTCAAACAGGTTCTGCCGTTATTGAAATACCGGTAGACCTTATGTCTACAAAGGCCACATGAATTTACCAGGAACGAGAAAACCGAAAACCATCTTCCCTTTCAGGGGACTTCATTATGCCACCTGCTCTACAGGCGGTTGTTGATTAATCTCAGCGAATTTCCACTACAGGCATGGTGAGTCGTTCGATCTGTTCGCGCAGGCTGTAAAGCTGTTCTTCCCAGTAACGGGGTGTATTGAACCAGGGAAAGGCGCGCGGGAAGGCGGGATCATGCCAGCGCCGCGCCAGCCAGGCGCTGTAGTGCAGCATGCGCAGCGCGCGTAAGGGTTCGATAAGTTGTAGCTCGAGTAAATCAAAATCAAAAAATGTCGTGTAGCCTTCCAGAATCTGTTGCATCTGGATGCTCATTTGATCCCGGTCGCCGCTGAGCAGCATCCACAGATCCTGAATCGCCGGGCCAGTGAGGCAGTCATCCAGATCGACAAAATGGGGTCCGGTATCTGTCCAGAGGATATTCCCGGGATGGCAGTCACCGTGCAGGCGCAGCTCACGCAGGGGAAGCAGAGCCTCCCAGGTATTTTCGATCTGTGTCAGCACGTCTTCTGCAGCAAGTTGATAGTTGTGCAGAATCTCTGCGGGAATAAAGCTGTTTTTTAGCAGGTAATCCAGCGCATCGCGGCCGAAACGTTGTGTTGTCAGCCGGGGCCGGTGCGCAAAGCGGCGGGTGTTGCCGGTGGCGTGGATGCGGCCGAGAAAACGGCCCAGCTGGCGTAGATGTTCCGGATTGTCCAGTTCCGGCGGTCGGCCGCCACGGCGGGGAAACAGGGCGAAGCGGTAGCCCTGATAATGACGCAAGGTGTGCTGCTGGTCGTCTGGCAAGGGTGCGATAACCGGGATTTCCTGTGTGGCCAGCTCCAGACTGAAATCGTGCTCCTCGATAATAGTCTCATCGTCCCAGCGCCCGGGCCGATAGAATTTGGCAATAATAAATGCCCCGTCTTCCAGGCCGATCTGATAGACCCGATTTTCATAACTATTTAGCGCCAGCAGGCTGCCGCTGGTCTGGTAGCCACCGGCATCCACCGCATCAAGAATGAGATCCGGGGTTAGATCTGCATAAGGTAAAGATTCCTCGACCATTCGATTTCCTGTTGTGATTCATCGTGTTAAATTAAGCGCCTCTCTATTATGACAAACAAACCCGCAAGGTTACGATTTATATGCTCAATCCCCTGCTCGAGATGACCGGCCTGCCGCCGTTTTCCCGGATTAAACCTGAACACGTTGAGCCCGCTATCGATACGCTGCTGGCCGAAATCCGCGCAGCGGTAGACCGGCGTCTGGATGAGTATGCAGGCAGCTATAGCTGGGACAACCTGATCCAGCCGCTGGAAGATATGGATGATCGACTGGGCCGGGCCTGGTCGCCGGTTAGCCACATGAATTCGGTGGTCAACAGCGAGGCCCTGCGAGAAGCTTACAATGCCTGTTTGCCAAAACTGAGCGAATACGCGACGGAAATGGGGCAAAATCGCAGGCTCTATGAAGCCTACCGGTTCATCAAGGACGGCCCCGAGTTCGCCGAGCTGGATCCGGCGCAGCAGAAAATCATTGAGAATGCTCTGCGTGACTTCCATCTTTCCGGTGTGGATCTGTCCGAGAAAAAGAAAACCCGCTTCCGGGAAATTCGCCAGCGCCTGTCGCAACTGACGACTCGCTATGAGGAAAATGTGCTGGACGCCACCCAGGCCTGGAATATCCTGATGGAGGATGAATCCCGCCTGGCCGGCCTGCCGGATTCCGCGCGGGCAATGGCGAAGCAGGCGGCGGAACAGAAAGAAAAAACCGGCTGGCTGTTTACGCTCGATTTTCCTTCTTATTATGCGGTGATCACCTATGCGGACGATCGCACTTTGCGCGAAGAGATCCATCACGCCTATGTGACCCGCGCTTCGGATCTATTTCCGCTGCAGGCATCGGAGGTAGATAAATGGGACAACGCCGAGGTAATGGATGAAATCCTCGCGCTGCGCCACGAGTCCGCACAACTGCTGGGTTATAAAAATTATGCTGAGCGTTCGCTGGTCACCAAGATGGCCGACTCACCACAACGGGTAGTCGGTTTTCTGCATGATCTGGCGCAACGCGCCAAACCGGTGGCCGAAAAAGAGCTGCAGGAATTACAGGAGTTTGCCCGCAGAGATCACGGCGTGGAAGAACTGCAACCCTGGGATATCGCCTATTACTCAGAAAAATTGCGCCAGCATACCTTCGATATCAGCCAGGAAGAACTGAAACCCTATTTTCCGGAAACGCGGGTTATTCCCGGCATGTTCGAAGTGGTGAAGCGGCTTTACGGACTCACGATTCAGGAGGTCGAAGGCATTGATGCCTGGCACAGGGACGTACGGTTTTTTGATATCTATGATGAGGATAACGCGTTGCGCGGCCAGTTCTACCTGGATCTGTATGCGCGGGAGAACAAGCGCGGCGGCGCCTGGATGGATGACTGCATTGGCCGCAAACGTAATTTAGATGGCAGCGTGCAGGTTCCGGTAGCCTATCTGACCTGCAACCTGACGCCGCCGATCAATGAGGAACCGGCGCAATTCACCCATGATGAAGTCATTACCCTGTTTCATGAATTCGGCCACGGCCTGCATCATATGCTGACCCGGGTCGATCACCCTGGCGTTTCGGGGATCAGTGGCGTGGCCTGGGATGCGGTAGAGCTGCCCAGTCAGTTCATGGAGAACTGGTGCTGGGAAAAGGAAGCGCTGAGTTTAATCTGCGGTCATGTCAAAACCGGCGATCCCCTGCCCGATGCGTTATTTGATAAAATGTATGCGGCAAAGAACTTCCAGTCCGGCATGCAGATGGTTCGGCAGCTGGAGCTTTCCCTGTTCGATTTTCGTCTGCATCTTGAATATGATCCTGCTGACAAATCAGGCCCGGCAAAACGAGTGCAGAAGATGCTGGATGAAGTGCGCAAGGACGTTGCCGTAATCCGGCCGGCGCCCTATAACCGGTTTCAGAACAGTTTTTCACATATCTTTGCTGGCGGTTATGCTGCGGGCTACTACAGTTACAAGTGGGCGGAAGTACTGTCGGCGGATGCTTTTTCCCTGCTTGAAGAGCAGGGTATTTTTAATCCGGATTGTGGCCGCAAATTCCTGCACACTGTTCTTGAGCAGGGCGGCGTCAGAGAACCCATGGATTTGTTCGTGAAGTTTCGCGGCAGAGAGCCGCAGATTGATGCGCTGCTGCGTCACAGCGGAATTGCAGAATAATAAAATTTGATTCAAGGAAAGACCGATGGCGTTAAAAACACGTATTTTAGTTTTTTTACTGATGCTGTTCGCACATAACCTCTGGGCTGAAAGCCTGTACGTGACGGATCGTATTTTACTCGGTGTGCATGAAACCGCGAGCAAGGACAGCCCGTTGATTCAGTCGGTGCCAAGCGGTACTTCGCTGGAAATTCTGGCAGAGGAAAACGGGTTTAAAAAAGTTGGCCTTGCGGGTGGCGCACAGGGTTGGGTCGACGCCACCTTCCTGGTGAGCGAACAGCCGGCGCCGGCGCTGTATGATTTATTGCTGGCCAAATATAAAAAGACAGAGAAAGAAATCACTGCACTGAAAGAAAAATTAAAAAAAACCGAAAAAGAGTTACAGGTGCGTCGAGATCAGGTTTCCAATGCCAAAACCTCGATGCAGGAGCTGAAGAAAAAGCTTCGGGGTCAGCATCCGCTTGCGGTTGTTGATGATCAGCAACTCAGGCAGGCGGAAGTAGAAATAAATAAACTGAAAGCAAGAATTCACGAGCTTGAAACAGAAGAAAAAGCAACTACAGAAGAAGTAACAAAACAGGCGGATGCCGTCGCCACAGAAAAAGAGCTGGCCAGCCTGCGTGCGCGCATCGATCTGGCATTACGCAGCTTGCAGGGGCAGGAGCCGCAAAATATAGAAGACCTTGCCAACACGCCCCCGGGCCTGCCCGACTGGTACTGGGGTGTAATGCTGCTGTTTTTAATTATGGGTATGGTGGCAGGCATTGCCATCATGGATTATCGCAACCGTAAGCGTCATGGCGGGTTTCGAATTTAATGAAATACAACGATCTTCGGGACTTCATTCGCCTGCTGGAAAAAAAGGGCCAGCTTAAACGCATCAGCCAGCCTGTCGATCCTTTTCTGGAAATGACCGAGATCTGCGACCGCACCCTGCGTGCCGGTGGGCCTGCCCTGTTGTTTGAAAATCCGCGTGGCTCAGACGTGCCAGTGCTGGCCAACCTGTTCGGCACGGCCGAACGTGTCGCCATGGGCATGGGAGAGGAATCAGTAGAAGCGCTGCGTGAGGTGGGTAAGCTGCTGGCGTACCTTAAGGAGCCGGAACCACCAAAGGGCATGAAGGACGCCTGGCAAAAACTGCCCATTTTCAAGCAGGTGCTGAACATGTCGCCCAACGAGGTGAAAAAGGCCGCCTGTCAGGAAGTCGTGTTTGAGGGCGAGGATGTTGATCTGGGCAAGCTACCGATCCAGACCTGCTGGCCGGGCGATGCCGGCCCCCTGATCACCTGGGCGCTGGTCGTGACCCGCGGTCCACACAAGGAGCGGCAAAATCTGGGTATCTATCGTCAGCAGGTGATCGGACGCAACAAGGTCATCATGCGCTGGCTGGCCCACCGTGGCGGCGCGCTGGATTTTCGTGACTGGCAAAAACAGCATCCGGGTGAGCCGTTCCCGGTGGCCGTGGCTTTGGGCGCGGATCCCGCCACCATCCTTGCCGCGGTGACGCCGGTGCCCGATAGTCTGTCCGAGTACGCGTTTGCCGGGTTGCTGCGTGGCGCCAAGACCGATCTGATGAAATGTCTGGGATCCGAGCTGCAGGTGCCCGCCTCTGCTGAAATCGTGCTGGAAGGATTTATTTATCCCGATGAAGAAGCGGATGAAGGTCCGTTTGGTGATCACACCGGTTATTACAATGAGGTGGATCGCTTCCCGGTCTTCACCATCGAACGCATCACCCAGCGTAAAAATCCGATCTATCACAGCACCTACACCGGGCGGCCGCCGGATGAGCCGGCTATCCTCGGTGTGGCGCTGAATGAAGTTTTCGTACCCATCCTGCAAAAACAGTTCCCGGAGATCACCGATTTTTATTTACCGCCGGAGGGCTGTTCCTATCGCATGGCCGTGGTAAGCATGAAGAAGCAGTATCCCGGTCACGCCAAGCGGGTGATGCTGGGCGTCTGGTCCTTCCTGCGCCAGTTCATGTACACCAAGTTTGTCATTGTAACCGACGACGATATCAACGTGCGTGACTGGAAGGATGTTATCTGGGCCATGACCACACGCATGGACCCGGCGCGTGATACAGCCATGATTGAAAACACCCCGATTGATTATCTCGATTTCGCCTCGCCGGTTTCCGGTCTGGGCTCCAAGATTGGTTTTGACGCCACCAACAAGTGGCCGGGTGAAACCACGCGGGAATGGGGCCGGCCTATTGAGATGGATGAAAAAATCAAAATGCGCATTGACGAGATATGGGATGACCTGGGTATTTTTTCCTGATGAGCGTCGCGTCATTATCTGAAAAGAACAGAACGCGGTTGCAACCGCAACGCCGTATCTTCTTTTAATGTTCCACATCGTTTTATTTGAACCGGAAATTCCGCCCAACACAGGCAATATCATTCGCCTGTGCGCCAACACCGGTGCGTATTTGCATTTGATCGAGCCGCTGGGTTTCGACTGGGACGACAGTCGCCTGAAACGCGCCGGGCTGGATTACCATGAATTTGCCGAAGTGCGCCGTTATGCCTCGCTGGCGGCGTTCATCTCGGCGGTGCAGCCGGCGCGCCTGTTCGGGTTTTCCAGCCACGCCAGTCGCAGCGCCTTTGATGTGGGCTACCAGCCGGGAGACGCCTTTATATTCGGGCCGGAGACGCGGGGCTTGCCTGCAGAAGTCAAAACCAAACTGGGTGCTGACAATTTATTGCGCCTGCCCATGCAGCCGCAAAACCGCAGCCTGAACCTGGCCAACAGCGTCTCGGTGATGATGTATGAAGCCTGGCGACAGCAGGGATTTGCGGGGGCGGGGTAATACAAAACGCTTAAAATATCCGATATAAAAATATCCAACGCAAAGGCGCGAAGACGCAAAGGACGCAGAGATCTAGACATGCATGGGGAAAGGGTTTGATTAATTCCGTTCGTCCTGAGCTTGTCGAAGGATGAATGGTTTGAGCTAAAGATTTTTTGCGTCCTTTGCGTCCTTTGCGTCCTTTGCGTCCTTTGCGTCCTTTGCGTCTTCGCGTCTTTGCGTTGAATGTCTCGCCTTTGAAATTGCCTGGCAACGCCGCTGGTGCAGGGCGTCGGCGATGGCCTTGCCCTTAAGACCTTTTTTCAAAAACTCATCGGCGGTAACGGTGGTTGCGGCCTGCCAGGCTTCGCGGAACAGGCGCGGTTGTTCAAACTCGGCGTCTTCGAAACCGGTGCGGCCGCGGGAATCGGCTTCGCAGGCGAGCAGGAACTGTTCAAAACGCTCGGGACGGCGGAAGGCGTCCAGCGCTTCGAGGGTTTCCAGCAGAGTGGCGGGGCGCAGTTCGGCGACACGGTGATAATGCAGGTGGTAGCGCGTTACCAGCACGGCCAGTTCGCGGTAATCTTTTGGTACTTTCAGGCGGGTGCAAAGTTCCTTAACCAGCGGTACGCCGCTGGCTTCGTGGCCGATGTGTCGGGGCAGTTGATCGGCGGGGGTGACGCCTTTGCCCAGATCATGCAGCAGGGCGGCGAAGCGAACTTTTGGCTCTGCTGAGAGTCGAACAGACTGTTCCAGCACCATCAGGGTATGCAGGCCGGTGTCTACTTCCGGGTGGTGTTTTTCCGGTTGGGGCACGCCAAACAGGCGATCGATTTCCGGCAACAGCACCGCCAGTGCGCCGCAGTCGCGCAGGACCTGAATAAATACGGCGGGTTGCTGTTCAGTCAGTGCGCGCTGCATTTCCTGCCAGACGCGTTCGGCCACCAGCGCGTTTACTTCGCCGTTGTCCACCATCTCTCGCATGAGCTGCATGGTTTCGTCGGCCACTTTAAAGCCCAGTCCGGCAAAGCGGGCGGCGAAGCGGGCAACGCGCAGAATGCGCACCGGATCCTCGACGAAGGCCGGGGAAACATGGCGCAGCAGGCGGGCCTGCAGATCGTTCTGGCCGCCGAAGGGATCGACGATTTCACCACTGTCCGACTCCGCCATGGCGTTGATGGTCAGATCCCGACGCGCCAGATCCTGTTTCAGGGTGACGTCGGGGGCGGCGTGAAACTGAAAGCCGGTGTAACCGGGCGCGGTTTTGCGCTCGGTGCGCGCCAGTGCGTATTCCTCGTGGGTCTGGGGATGCAGAAAGACAGGGAAGTCTTTGCCTACCGGACGGAAGCCGGCTTCGAGCATATCCTCGGGGCTGGCGCCCACGACCACCCAGTCATGATCTCTGACCGGCAGGCCGAGCAGCCGATCTCGCATGCAGCCGCCGACCTGCCAGGTTTCAAATTTATCGGCCGGATTCATTCGCGTCGGGTGAGTTGCTGGCGCAGACGATCATAACGGCGTCTGTAATTCTGATGTAACAGGTAGCCGGGTACGATGGATTTCATGCCGGTGGGGTTGATGCCAAAACAGGTTTGCAAATCATGGCTGCCTTTCGGGCAGACGCTGTCAGTCTGTAATGAGCGGAAGTTGTCTTTTGAAAAAGGTTTGCCGGGGACGTGCTCCAGCAGGCTGGCCTGCAGTCGTGACAGGCTGTTGCCCAGTGGGTTAATAATACGTTTCAGTCCCAGGCTCTGATTTACGTACTCGACGATTTCCTGCAGGGTGTAACTGTGCGGCCCGCAGAGATCATAGCGCTGGCCGAAACTGGCCTGCATGTCGAGGCTGTCGGCAAAGGCCTGGGCCACGTCGCCGACATAGACCGGCGCAAAACGGGTGTAGCCGCAGGCCAGCGGAAAAAATAGCGGTGTAATTTTCAGAATGGCGGCAAAGCGATTGATGAAGCTGTCGCCGGGACCAAAAATCACCGACGGCCGGAAACAGGTTACGTCCAGATCCTTTGCCTGTAGCGCCAGCTGTTCGGCTTCGCCCTTGCTGCGCAGATAATGGCTGGTGGCGGCGGGATCGGCATTTAAGGCGCTCATGTGTAACACGCGGTGAACACCACGATCATGGCATGCCTGGAGAATGTTTCGTGTCAGTTCTACGTGGACGCGGTGAAAGCCCTTGCCGTTGTCACGCCGCTCATTGAGGATGCCGACCAGGTTGATGACAGCATCGGCATTAGTAAAATGCTGGCGCAGGCTGGTGATGTCATGCACATTGGCCTGAATCAGCTGGACGCCGGGCAGTATGGCCAGATCGCGGTGGCGCTGAGGCCGGCGGCTGAGGACGCGGATATGACGTCCCTGTTTTGATAACAGGGAAAGCAGGCGGCGGCCAACGAAGCCAGTGCCGCCCAGCAGGCAGATTGTGTTTCGCATCATGATGTTTTTCCGGTTCCGGATTAATCTCTGAGGGTTTAATTCCTCGCTGCTTGCAGCCCAACCTACAATTAATGTCCCGCCCGCTTGCGGCGGGGTAGTTTATTAAATCTGGTCTGGTGAAGTATAGAGGAAAACACGGCCAACAAGTATAGTGTGAAATTCATGCGCAGCCTGCGATTTGGCGGCTATACTATTCATTATTCTGAGATTTTTTGTTTTTAAAACGGCAAGGAGAAAGCATGAGCTTCAAAGTCATAAACCCGGCCACCGGGGAGCAGATCAGGGAGATTCCTGGCTGGGACGAGGGCGAAATTGAGTCGGCGCTGGCCCAGGTTGCAGGCGTCACACCGAGCTGGGCGGCTACGCCCATGTCTGAGCGTTGCGCGCTGATGCGTGAGGCGGGAGCGGTGCTGCGCCGAAACCGGGATCGCTATGCGGCTATTATCACGCAGGAAATGGGCAAGCTCATCAAGGATGCACGCGCTGAAATCGAAAAATGTGCGACAGTCTGTGATTTCTATGCTGAAAAAGGGCCGGAATTTCTGGCCGATGAAAAACTGGCCTCTGATGCCACTGAGAGCTATGTCGCCTACCTGCCGCTGGGAACGGTACTGGCGGTAATGCCCTGGAACTACCCGTTCTGGCAGGTGATGCGTTTTGCCGCCCCGGCGCTGGTGGCGGGCAATACGGGCCTGCTCAAGCATGCCTCCAACGTGCCACAGTGTGCACTGGCGCTGGAGGAGGTTTTCACTGAAGCCGGGTTTCCGGCCGGGGTATTTCGCAGCCTGATGATCCGCGCCTCGCAGGTGCAAAAGGTGATCGAGGATCCGCGGGTGAAGGCCGTGACCCTGACCGGCAGCGAACCGGCGGGCCGCCAGGTTGCGGCCACGGCGGGTCGTGTACTTAAGAAATGTGTGATGGAGCTGGGTGGTTCGGACGCCTTTATCGTGCTGGAAGATGCCGATCTGGATGAGGCGGCGAAATGGGCGGTGGCCTCGCGTTATCTCAATACCGGCCAGAGCTGTATCGCCGCCAAGCGCTTTATTCTTGTCGATGCCATCGCCGAGGACTTCCTGACGCGGTTTAAAGCGGGTGTGGAAGCCCTGCAGGCCGGCGATCCCACCGATGAGACAACCAGCCTGGCGCCCATGGCGCGCACCGATCTGCGCGATGAGTTGCATGCGCAGGTGAGCAAATCCATTTCGGCCGGGGCGGTGGCGCTAACCGGTTGCCAGCCGCTGGACAGGCCCGGCGCCTATTACGCTGCGTCGATTCTGGATCGGGTGGAGCCGGGCGTGCTCGCCTATGATAATGAGTTATTTGGCCCGGTGGCCATCGTTATCCGCGCACGGGATGAAGAAGATGCCCTGCGCATCGCCAATGATACGCCTTATGGTCTGGGCGGCAGCGTCTGGACTCGTGACAGTCAACGGGGCGCGGCGCTGGCGCGACGGATGGAATCCGGCAGCACCTATGTCAACGGCATGGTGAAAAGTGATCCGCGCCTGCCCTTTGGCGGGATCAAGAATTCGGGTTTCGGTCGCGAGCTGTCCCGGCACGGAATTCGGGAATTCGTTAATGCCAAAACCATCTGGATAAAGTAAGCCGCGTTTACGCTGGATGGCGGTAAGCGGAATGGCTATTTACCTGCTGCTGGGCGCAGCCGCAGGGCTGCTTGCGGGCCTGTTGGGCGTGGGCGGCGGGCTGATCATTGTCCCGGTGCTGGCCTGGGTATTTGTTCAGCAAGGTTTTAGCGCAGATATCATCATGCACATGGCCGTGGCGACCTCGCTTGCGACCATCGTTCTGACTTCCCTTTCTTCCATGCGCGCGCACCATAAAAAAAGGGCGGTGCGCTGGCGTCTGTTTGCACAGCTGAGCCCCGGGATTGTGCTCGGCGCGCTGGCCGGTGCGGCGGTTGCCGATATGTTGCCGAGCCGCAGCCTGCAGATCTTTTTTGGCCTGTTCGAGCTGGGCGTAGCCGCCCAGCTGGGTCTGGGCCTGCAACCACCACAGGTTCAGTTGTTGGCCGGACGTCTCAGCCAGTTCATAGCAGGAGGTGTTATCGGTCTGATCTCGGCCATTGTCGGAATAGGCGGTGGCACCCTGACCGTACCCTGGCTGCTCTGGAATCGGGTGTCGGTGCGTGAAGCCGTGGCCACATCCAGCGCCTGTGGTCTGCCGATTGCCCTGGCCGGGGCGACGGGCTTTGTCCTGGCGGGTGGTGATACGGGGATTGAATATAGTAGCGGTTATGTCTATTGGCCGGCATTCATCATGGTGTCTGCTGCCAGCGTCCTGATGGCGCCGGTGGGCGCCGGGCTGGCGCACCGTATCGATGCGCAAAAACTAAAACGGGGGTTTGCCCTGTTCCTGTGTATCGTTGGTCTGCTGATGCTAATTAAATAACATGGGTATTATTGTGGGCTTTGTCAGAGGAAATCGGCGAAAACTTTTTAGATTGAGGGTATATACTTAAAATTAATATGGCGCCATGAGGTCTTTCTATGTCTGTTACAGGTTCGATTTTTAATTTGCGTTATCCTTTGCTGCTGCTTGTTGGGGCGCTGTTGTTTATGCCTGTTGTCCACGCAGCGGATAACGACAGACAATTATCTGCACCGATTATCGGCGGCGGTGCGCATTTTTCCTGGGTCGTTTTCCATGAATTGCAGCCGGGCCTGGAAAAGCTGCTGGATCGGGATATTGAACTGTATGGCAAGGATTCAGCACTGGGCCTGGGTTGTAATGCCGGGATCAAGAATGCCATGCAGAACGCACCGGATCATGAAACCTTCGGCTTTGTTTGCTGTGAGTTATCGGAAAAGGAAATAAAGGAGAAAAAACTTCAGCTGCATCCCCTGGCGTATGAGCCGGTGCTGATTCTGGTCAACCAGTCCAACCCAATCGAAAACCTGAGTATTGAGCAGGTACGGGATATTTTTCAGGGTAATATCCGCAACTGGTCTGAAGTCGGCGGTGATGAGAAGCCCATTGTGGTGGTAACGCGACAGCACTGTAAGGGACGACCTGGTCACTGGAAACGGATTCTGCCGCAGGCAAAAATGTTTCGTAAAGACAGACTGAATGTAAAAGCCGCTGATGATATGGTCAGGAAGGTCAGCGATTTTTCGGGCGCCATCGGCCATACCGGTTCAACCTGGAAATTTGAATCTAACGATCGGATTAAACCCATAAAGATAAACGGCTACGCAGCGACGGCAGAAAATTTGAAAGCGGGAACCTACCCGTTCTATCGAACCCTGTCGGCGCTAACCATCAAAAGCGCATCAAGTGATGTGATAGCGTTGATTCAGGAAGTTCAGCATGGCAAGGCCTTTCGCCAAATTGCAAAAAAATATGAGCTGTTGCCGTTGAATAAAAAAAATCCCTGATAGATGCTGTTTTCAAGCTATCGTTCCAAACTACTGGTCTATACCATCGCCATGATGGTGCTGCTGGCTGGATCGCTGATCTATACCTATAGCTATGTGCGCAACATCCTGCTGGAAGAAGACAATCTTCATGTCGACAGTATGGCGCAGGTGTTCCAGAGTCAGATGGAAGCGGAAAAAGCAGAATACCAGCGCTATGCTGATATAGTTTCCGAAGACCTGCGTATCAAGGAATACATGTTTGTCATCGTAGGCATTGGCAGTGAGCCCCAGCCGTTGCAGGACATCTACAATCGCCACTTTGGCTGGTTGCCAATCAGTCGTTATGTAGTGGTGTCCCGGGACAAAGGTGAAATACTGGTTGGGCGCAAGCATTTTGATCTGGGTAGGACGGTGCTCGAGATCCTGCAGCATACCAACCGCGGCACATTCTATACCTATGGCGATTACGGGCTGGAGTTGGTGGCGGTATCCAGTATTGTTTATCGCGGTCGACATCTTGGCAATATTGCGGTGAGCTATCTTCTGGATGACGCCTGGCTGTCGCGCCACAAGCAAAATAGCAATGGCGAGCTGTTTTTTTCACAGGACGGTATTGTGCTGGATTCGTCCAGTCGCAAATATATCGGCCAGCCGTTCAGGGTGGAAAATAATCGTGTGGCAGTTGGCGAGGATATCTTTTTTGTTCGCTCAATGCCGCTCTTGCCCGTTCATGGCAGCATACCGAAGGTCTGGTTCAGCCTGCCCGAAACGTCTCTCCTGAAGCGGCTGGAAAAACATCGTTTGACAACGATGGTGATTATTCTGGTGAGCCTGAGCGTAATATTATTGCTTGGCTTTACCATCATGCGTAACTTCACCCAGCCGTTGTCCCAGCTGGTGCAGCTGACTCGTGAAGTGGCTGAGGGCCACCTGCCCCGGCTGGACAAAGCGGTGGAGAAAAATGAAATTACCGAACTTTCCAACCAGTTTGCAGATATGTTACAGGCGCTGCGGGAACATCAGAAAGAAATTCGAATAGCGCATGCGGAGCTGGAAAGATCGGCTATTACTGATAGTCTTACCAGCCTCTATAACCGCCGTTACCTGAATAATGTTTTTCCAAAGCTGATTGCACAGGCGGAGCGTGGCAGCCAGCGCCTGTATGCGCTGCTGATTGATCTGGATAAGTTCAAGAACATCAACGACAGCTACGGTCATATCTGTGGGGATCGATGCCTGCAGGATTTTTCCGCCTGCCTCAGGCATGTTTCCCGCGCTAATGACTACCTGTTTCGCATGGGCGGCGAAGAATTTCTGGTGCTGGCGCTGAGTAATGATACGAAAGGGATTGTGGCGCTGGGGGAAAAGATACGCCTGGCAATAGAAAACCTTGAAGTCAGCTGCAATGAGCAAACCATAAGGTTTACTATCAGTTGCGGCATCAGTTATGCCCAGCCCGGAGAGGTATCCGATGAGAATATTAACAGCATGCTGAGCCTGGCCGATGCCGCCCTCTACCGGGCCAAGGAAGAAGGCCGTAACCGAGTCAGGGTAGACGAACACCTCCAGATTTAAAGAGCAGTCAAGATTAAAAGAGAGTTAAACTTTTCTCGTCCCTCGTCCCTCGTCCCTCGTCCCTCGTCCCTCGTCCCTCGTCCCTCGTCCCTCGTCCCTTTACAACGTCAGTCGCCGGTAGATGTCAGAAACTTTCAGCGGCAGCAGATGCACCTGATCGATGACGGTAAAAGCTGTTGAACCGTACATGTGTGGAAGGTAGTCGCGCGCCTGCTCGTCGATGGTAATGCAATAGGGATGAATCCCTTCGCGGCGCGCTTCCAGCAATGCGTGGCGGGTGTCTTCGATACCATAGTCACCGCGGTAATTGTCGTAGTCGTCCGGCTTGCCGTCGGAGAGTGTGATCAGGATCCGGGTGCGGGCGTCGACTTCAGTCAGTATTCGAGTCAGGTGGCGAATGGCAAAACCCATGCGGGTGTAGTCTTTGGCTTCAATGCCGCTGATGCGCGCCCTGATCTCGTCGTTGTAAGGCTCTGAAAATTCCTTAATCCGGTAAATTTCACAGCGCTTGCGGGCCATGCCGGAAAAGCCGTAAATAGCATAGCGGTCGCCCAGGCTTTCCAGTGCTTCACAAAGCAGAATCAGGGATTCCCGTTCCGCATCGTTGATCCAGCCTTTGGTGGAGCCGCTCATGTCGACCATGAAGACTACAGCAATGTTGCGCGCGCTACGATGCATTCGGGTGAACAGGCGTTCGGACATTTCACTTCCATCACGCGCATCGGCCCGCGCTTCAACCAGTGCATCAATGTCGATACCGTCGCCGTCACTCTGACGTTTGAGCAGACGGTCTTCATCGCGCATGGCCTCGAAGGTCTTGCGTAGATGTTTGATCAGTCCGCTGTATTTGCTCAGGGTATGGGCGACAAAATCATCGTAAACGGGGCTAACGGTTTTTTCGCGCACCGCACACCAGTTTTTACGATAATGCTGACGGCGGTAATCCCATTCGTTATAAAGCGAAGCGCCTTCTTCATGATAGGTGCCTTTCCAGACTTCATCAGGATCCTGTTCTTTTTCCTCGAACAGGGTCGGATCATAATCGCCCGCTCCGGCGGGAAGCAGGTGTTCGTCCGGTATTTCGCCGAAGTCGAGGATGATGGAGGAAGCCAGCGCCCTGATCTCATCCGGCGGCGCAATGGCCTGATCATCCAGCCTGATCTCAAGCGGTATGCTTTGCATTGCCTCCGCATCCGGTTTGTATTTCACCTCGAGTTTTCCGGCTGTGTCTCTGTTCTGGTTTAGTTCATTCTCCAGCTTGGCCAGCGCCAGGCGCAGCAGGATTTTTTCTTTTTCCATGCGTTGCGCCATAACTGCATAGACGCTATCCGGATTAAGCATACCCTGAAAGCAGGACGCAGGCGGTGGCGCCAGCTTGTTGAATTGTTCGCAGGCGAGGCGTAGCGAGTCATCAGCGGTTTTGCCGGCATCGGCCAGTTCATGCGCCAGGCGTTGCCAATCGTGATCGAGCCGGTCGGGTTCAAGCTGCTGTTGTATGCTCTGCATGCTGCGATAGAGACCGGGCAGTTCGCGCTGTATGCAGGCCTGCAGACGCAGAGTTTCCAGCGCATGGTAAAGGTTCAGCAGGCCATCTGCATCAGCATGCTGCTCAAGGCCGTGTTTCAGACTTAGTGGAAAACTGCCAAAGCGCACCTGGGCCCAGAGCATGACCACGATACTTTTGTAAAAAATAAAATTTTCTTCAGGACTATCCAGCAGTGCAATAACCGGAGGCAGAAACAGTGTTTGGGTATCGGTAAAGGTGTCTCCGGCTTCTTTAAGCTCAAACTTGCGTCCGGACAGGCCGCGGACAAAGTGCAGCAGGATGCTGGCATGATCAGTAAAGCTCGCGCCAATGCGGCGTTCATGGCTGGATTTAATAAACTGGTGCAGATCACGGATTACCGCCAGTGCGGAATGCAGCCCGGACTGATCATAGACATCCATGGCATGCAACGCCCAGGCTTCGATAATTGCTCGGTCCATGTGTTCCAGCAAAGGTACAGCTTGCTCGATAAACTGCCAGGCAAGCTGGATGTTGGTGCTGGCGATACGCTTTACCCAGTCGAGCAGATAAAACTGCTCCGCTGCCGCCAGTGTGGCCAGAGTGTGTGCGAGTTCCTCTGTTTTAAGGAAGGAAAACTCGACGTCCAGAGATTCATCCAGACGCAGGCCGATTTCTTTTTCACTGAGAGAGTGTTGCTTCATAATTTTTGTAGGTGCGCCTTCAGGCGTACCTTTGCATGTAATTTAATAGTAGGTTGGCGCTGAGCAAGGCGAAGCCCAACAATTAACTGGCTTGTGAACGGCCTGTTGGGCTTCGCCTTGCTCAGCGCCAACCCACGAAGCTAAATAGGTGTTCCTAATACCAGTTCACTTTAGGAATTACCGTTCGTCCTGAGCTTGTCGAAGGAAGCTTGTCGAAGGA